>Ga0131853_10004124_pt1 | contig 26077 bp, 22 predicted proteins | sample TergutLab28metaG_FD_92764 | JGI IMG/M metagenome (GOLD analysis project Ga0131853, IMG submission 92764) | Labiotermes labralis P1 segment gut microbial communities from Petit-Saut dam, French Guiana - Lab288 P1 (version 2) (version 2) | ecosystem: Host-associated > Arthropoda: Insects >... | reverse complement strand
TGGGAACTGTTTACTCTAAAGCTCTTTCCGTGTGTCTTCAGGCACAGGTTAAAAATTAAATAGAAGGGGTTGTGATTTCCAATATTTAACGGGTATTAGAGGTCACTTCATAACAGGTGAATTATATGTCTAATGTAAACCCCGAAATAAGAAAACAACTTGATTCTTTATCCATTAACCTAATGAATGGTATTTTAAGTGGAAATGTGCGAATCGATTCTATTCATAATCATAGGGCTGTCTTAAGCGATATTATTGTTGTGGATGATGTGAGGGGCGGCGAGTGACCGCTCTTTTGATATACAGAATTACCCTTTCTTATTTATTAAATGAAGATTTAATGTAGTTTGCAATTTTATAAGGGAATATGGCATAATCGACATATTCCCTATTTTTTACAAAATTTCATATGGGGATACTCATGCGAATATGGATTCCTTCCTTGGTCGCTTCGTTTCTATAATGATGAGGAGCACCGAAACCGTTTTCTACACAATGAGCATTTATTTTATAAGCATAAAAACAACAAAAACGCGCTTCGCATTAGCGGGCGCGCTTCTGGCAAACTTTATGGGTGCTGCACTTTCTCTTTGGATTACAAATTACCTTTATCCTTTGGGATAAACCGAAACTTGTTTTTTGTCACGACCTTTGCGTTCAAAGCGAACAGTGCCGTCAATTAAAGCAAAAAGATTATCGTTTGAACCTCGGCCTACGTTTTTACCAGGGTGAATTCTTGTTCCGTTTTGCGTATAGAGGATATTGCCGGCAAGAACAAACTGACCGTCGGCACGTTTCGCGCCGAGACGTTTTGAATTTGAATCGCGTCCGTTCTTCGTGGAACCAACGCCTTTTTTATGCGCAAAAAACTGTAGGTTTAGTCTAATAATCATGTTATTCTCTCCTTTCAAACTCTAATTTCAATAATTTCAATTTCATCGGGATATTCTTCTTTGGCGCACATAAGCCCCAAAAACATTGTATCAAGTAAAATACCAATACTGTCAGTACGAGAGGAAGGTTCGGTCAGTGAAAATGTCAAATAACCGCCATCATTCTCGTCACAGTCGAAATCGAAAGTGTCTTCCGTAAAAAGCCCGATACCGTTTACCGTGTTTAAAACTAACATGGAAACAGCGGCGCAAACAACACTTTCGCCGTGATTTTCTACGGTGAACCCAATTATTTTACCCGATAAATCCCGAAAAATTTTTGCGTTAATCACTTTTCGTTTACGGCTTCAATTCTAATGCGGGTAAACGGCTGACGATGTCCTTTTTTCTTGTGGAAACCTTTTTTTGCTTTGTGCTTGTAGATAATAACTTTCTTGGCTTTCCCGTCGCCCAAAACTTGTGCGGTAACGGTTGCACCCTTCACAAGCGGACTTCCGAAAACACTTTTACTGTCATCAAAAATTCCCAAAACACGCTCAAAAGTAAATTTTGTTCCGGCATCCGCACCAAGCAACTCTACCGTAATTTCGTCACCGACTTTAACTTTGTATTGCTTGCCGCCTGTTTCAATAATTGCGTACATACTACACCTCCTTAAAAATTTTTTGGAAGTACACGCCGACGTAGGTAGAACTAAAAAATCCCGAAAAATTCCTTGACTCATTTGAAAACCTAAACCGTGCGGTTACAACAAACGCCAAGATATCACATTGTTATAGAATTGTAAAGGATTTTTTCATAGATACTCATAAATACTTTTCACTAATAAGCTTGCATGCCGCATTTAATCATAATTAATAATATCTCTTATTTCAATCCTGTCATATAAATCACGAGAAATAATGAAGACCCTATCAATATATATTTTTTTATTATTTTCAATATATGCTCCGGATATATGCAACTGGAATTCTATAGATGGCATCATCATTCCTGCTCCTGACCTCCGGAGGATAGATTCTTTGTCTACTGCGTTTCGATGATATTTCCGATATTAATTCTTTGTCCTTCCTCTCTTGGGTTAAACAAGAACAAGTCAACTGTCCCGCTGGTTATTTCGAGAATTACAAGCAGTAAGATTGAACATAAGGCTCAAAATAGCAAGAAAAGGTAGTTTTTTCATAAAATAGATTTCCTTTATTTTACCTACATAATTTGGTTGTTTCAAATTTTTGTATTGATATACAAATTTATTTTAATCCCTTGATTTATTGAAATCAATGACAATAAATATAAGACTAAGTAAAAACACAATTCCTCCGAGCAATACTCCTGTTGATAAAACTTTATTCTGTAATATATACCCGACAAAACCAATAATGCAAAGCACGCCGTTTAATAAAAGCAATGACCCTGACACCTTTTTTGCTCTTTTCATCAACATATATCCATAAATAATTGAAGTAATGCCTAAAACTGCATACGCCAATCCATTTATAAATCCAATAGAGGAATGATTGATTGCCTGTATTAATTCAACAACAAATAAAGCATCGTTTGATGTATTTAATGATTTTGCCGCCATTAAAGGAACAACAGAAATTTGAATTGAATAGCAAGTGAGATTAAGAACGCCGTATATGGGTATAAAAACAATGCCTAAAATCGCCAATGTCTTGTTTCTCTCCGACAAATAATTAAATAATACGGTGAACAATACAATAACAACAACAGTTAAAACTGTGACGTTTATATAGTTGATTAAATAGAAAATATCCGGCTGTGACACCCATTCCAAGTAATCAATGTCTGTCCATGCTGATTGTATTTGTGACATAGAAATCCCCATAAAAACGAGCCATGTCACAGTTAATAATAATGCTGTAAATGCAATAACCCTTATATGTTTTTCAATTTGGCTTATCATAGTTTTATCTCACTTACCATACTTGTTTAAAGGAGCATTCTTACAATAAATATTGATTGCATTACCCAGAAACTCAGTACACCCGACAGCAAGTTTTTCATAATTTGCCTTGAAGCGTTCGTCAGCAACATACATCTCAGCTAATCCTAAGTGATACTCCTTGCTGTACTTAGGATAAAACACGATGAGCCATTGCCTGTGTAAATCACAGGCTTTCTGTGCCAGCTCTCCGGCAGAGTCGCCGGTAGCAAGGGCGGCTGTTATAGTTTCCTCGAACCGAGTGCGAAACCTTTCACTCTCGTCGTACTGCTCTTGTGTTAATCCTTTCAGAATTTCATTAGATTCATCAATAACCGTATCACCATATTTTGCACGGACTTCCTCACCGTAATTCTGCTCGTTTTCATCAATGAGTGTTTGCTTGAATCCCTCGAATTTTTCTTGATTTTTCATTGCAATCCCACCTTTTATGGCGGTTATGGATTTCGTGACATTCAAAATCAACATGTCTAACCGCTCTCGTTTATTTTGAAGAATAGAAAGATGGGTATCAAATGTATTCGCTCTATCAAAATCAGAAGCGGACAGCAGGTCCTTTATTTCTTTCAAAGAGAAGTCAAGCTCCCTATAGAATAAAATTTATTGTAAAGTATCGACTTGCTCCTGATCGTAAAAACGATAATTTAATTCTGCAACCCTCGATGGCTTTAAGAGATTGATTTTGTCGTAATGCCGCAACATTCGGGTGCTGACCCCCGACATTTTTGATAGATTTTTGATTGTGTATTCCATTATTTCTCACCTTACAATGTCATTATAAACTATGACACATTGTCAAAGTCAACAGGTTCTTAAAAATATTTTTCTTTAATGTCCTAAGCTCTATTAATCACTCATAAGAGCCGCTTATGATGACATTGAATTTAATTATAGTTCTCTTTTCAAGAAAACATTATCCTTTAATTGCACTCCGTGTTCAAAAATAGGTTTATGCTCCTAGAGAACGCAATAACTATGGAAAACTTGTCGGTCGAGGCAAAATGCTTATTTAATCTCGGAATTATTTTGTGAAATATTAAACGGAGCGGGAATACCATTCGCAGAATTCATCAAAAATGACAAGCAAGGACAAGTCGAAAATATAGCAATGCATAAGACTTAGGCGGGGTAGCTAAATAATTTGCCACATAAATATGTTTTTAGCGTGTCATAGAATGACATTTATAGCAGGTGACAAAAGAAAAATAATACTCGAAACATAAAGAAAACACGCTGTTTCCAGCGTATTCCTTGTAGCGACCCAGAAGGGACTCGAACCCTCGACCTCCGGCGTGACAGGCCGGCGCTCTAACCAACTGAGCTACTGGGCCAAAAAATTTTTAATCCTTGCCACGAGCGACATATTACACTTCATTTCTTTACTTGTCAAGAATTTTTTATTATGCGAGCAGTCTGCTATTGTCGCCGTTAAAAAAATTCGGTACAATGAATGAAACAAAACATATGCAAGGGGGAAATAATATGTACATTCATCAAGTACCAAGAGGAACAGATTTTACATTTACTTACGATGATGAAACAGTCATCGAAGGACTCTTCGATGGCAATATAGACCATTTGCAATTTTACATTGTGAGTCCGGAAATTTCAAGAAACATTGAAGAGCTTAAAGAACTGGAGCCGGAAGTTACTTTTATTATTAACGATACCTCGTATAAATTTAAAGCCATGCTTGTAAGAATCAGTGAAAAGAAAGAAGCGATTCACGATGCATTGGAGTTTAAAGTAATTTCTCCGATAAAGGATACACCGCTCAGAAAGAACTTTCGTTTAAAAATTACTTTGAAAGTTCGGATTCACAAATACACCGACGATTACACCAAGATGAATGCCGACGGATGGATTTGCGATGCGGTATCCGATGATATGAGTAAAAACGGTATTAGGCTTTTTACCGATACTGCTATTGAATCCCCTCTCGGAACGATATACACGCTGGAATTTACGCTTAAACAGGGCAGCATATACATGGTTCCGGCAAAACTTGTGCGCAATGTGACAAACACAACAACCCGCTCATACAACTACGACATTGGTTTCAGCTTTGATTTCAGCGAAATGAATGAAAAACACGAAAGATTACTGATGGACATTCTTGAACATAAAATTAAAAACCGTGTTTAGAGGGAGATTGCAATGCGAAAAACTGTATTTGTTGTTGACGACAATGACACAAACCTCTCGAAGGCAGAGGAAAGTTTAGAGGATGTTTATGATGTAATGACCATTCCTTCGGGTGCGCGTCTGTTTACTATTCTAAACAAGATGAAACCGGATTTAATTCTGCTGGATATTGAAATGCCGGAGATGGACGGCTTTAAAGTGCTGGAGCAGCTGCGAAAAGACAAGGAACATAAGGCTATTCCGGTAATTTTTTTAACGGGCATGCGTTCCGCGGAAGTCGAAGCGCGTTGTTTCGAGAGCGGCGCAGTAGACTTTGTAACAAAACCATTCTCAACGCCAGTGCTTCTGAACCGCGTGAGGTTGCACATCGACGTTCATCTTCTTATTAAACAGCACACGGAAAAGCTTGCAAAAAATCACCAAAATATGATTTTTATTTTGGCAGACATGGTAGAAAACCGCGACTCGGGGACAGGCGGTCACATTGAGCGCACTTCAGAATATGTAAAAGTTATTGTTGCGGAAATGCAAAAAGTAGGAGTTTACAACGATGAAGTTAAAGATTGGGACTTAGAAATGATGGGCATTTGCGCTATTCTTCATGACATAGGCAAAATAGGCGTATCCGATACTATTTTAAATAAACCTGGTCGTCTGACAGACGACGAATTTACCTTAATGAAAAACCACGCATCGAACGGTGCGAAAATTATCAGCCGCGTTATCGAGCGCACCGGCGATGACGAGTTCCTGCAAAACGCTCTGCTTTTTGCCGAGTTTCACCACGAAAGTTGGGACGGTTCGGGATATCCGCATGGTCACAAAGAACTTAACATTCCCATTCAAGGGCGCGTTATGGCAATCGCTGACGTTTACGACGCACTTATTTCCGAGCGTCCGTACAAACCCGCTTTCTCACACGAAAAAGCGGTTGATATCATAATGAAAGATTCTGGCAAACGCTTCGACCCGGAAATCGCAAAAATTTTTCAATCGATTAATGAGCAATTCAAGTCGGTTCAAATGACAATTAAAGGAAAATAGCATAAAAACAGGTGAGTGATTCTAATGAGCAGTTGCTTTAACAAAGACGGCGAGCCTTTCGCATGCAACCACGAACTTATGCTTAACTCCGCGCCGATGGCGGTAAATTTTTTTGACAATACCCTTAACGCAATAGACTGCAACATGGAAGCCGTGAAAATGTTTGGTTTTCGGGAAAAATCCGATTATTTGGAACATTTTATGCGCCTTATGCCGCCGGTTCAACCAAACGGGCGTTCATCTAAAAGATTAATTCAGGAATACTTATTGGAAGCGTTCAGAGAAGGCTATTCTAAGCATGAGTTTATCCGTCAGAAAATCGACGGCTCTCTTATGTACACAGAGGCCTCTTTTGTGCGCACGGAAAACAACGGAAACTTTGTCGTGATGGGTTATTTCCGCGACCTTTCCGATGTCTACGAAGCAATGGAACGCGAAAGCGAAGCCCGTGAAACCATGAAAGTTTTTATGGACAACTCGCCTGTCGGCATGGAACTTTGGGATGAAAACATGGAAATTGTTGATTGCAACCGCCAAATTGTAAATATGTTCGGGTTTTCAGATAAAAACGCGTTTCTTTCACGTGTTAAGGGCGTTTGGGCGGGCGAACACGTAGCGTCTGTTTTTTTTCAGCATGCACTTGAAAGCGGTTTTGCGCGTTACGAAGGCGATTTCCCGCGTATTGACGAAACAATATTACCTTGCGAGGTCCGCCTTGTTCGCACAATCCGCGATAATCATCCGCATATAATGGCGTACTTTTTAGACCTTTCTGAAGTTAGAAAAGCGGTTGACGCGGCAGGTGAAGCTGACAAACGCGCATTATTAATGCTTAATGCGACGCCGCTTGCATGTTTTCTTGTGCGCGAAAATGTTACCGCGCTGGACTGCAATCTTGCCGCCGTCGAATTATTCGGCTTTGAAAATAAAGCTGACGCGCTTTTACGTTACCGCGAAATATTCCCGAAGGTTTCGCCCGAAGGAAAACCAATGCAGGTGCCGACGTCGTTTGAATGGGTGAACACGTCCGAAGCAATGCGTTTTGAGCATACGCACATATCCGTTTCAACGGGCGAATATATTCCGTGCGATGTGACAATGGTATATTTGGATTATCAAAATAATCCGATTATGGCGTGTTATATCAGCGACCTTCGCGAAATTAAAAAAATGATTGCCGAAATGAAACGCATCGAAGTCGCGGAAGAAGAATCCCGCGCAAAAAGTCAATTCCTTGCCAGAATGTCGCACGAAATTCGCACGCCGCTTAATGCGATCATGGGCTTGTGCGATATCCAATTGTTAAAAACAAATCTTCCGCCCGAAACGGAAGAAGCCATGTTGCAAATCCGTTCTTCGTCGAATGTTCTGCTCTCGATTATCAATGACATTCTCGACCTTTCAAAAGTTGAAGCGGGCAAAATGGAAATTTTCAACAAGCCGTATGAAGTAGCAAGTATGATTTTCGACACCGTTCAATTAAATTTAATGCACGTCGGAAGCCCGAACATTAAATTTAATTTACACGTTGACGAGAACTTACCCAAAATTATGATTGGCGACGAGCTTCGCATTAAACAAGTATTAAACAATATTCTTTCAAACGCGTTTAAATACACACGTGATGGCGAAGTCAATCTATCGTTCACGCACGAGCGCGGTCACGGCGATAACGCAATTCTTATCGTTGAGCTTCAAGACACAGGTCAAGGCATGACAGAAACACAACTTACGTCTCTTTTCAGTAGTGAATATATACGTTTCAACGAATCAAGCAACCGTTTAATTGAAGGTACAGGGCTTGGCATGAACATCACAAACCGTTTAATCGGCATGATGAACGGTCATATCACGGCAAACTCCAAAGTCGGCTCCGGAACTACATTTTATGTACGTCTACCGCAGAGAGTAGGAAGCAAGAATGTTCTCGGCAAAGCAATTGCAAACAATCTGCAAAGTTTTCAGCTTTCGCAGAAAGCTTTCCAAACGCGCAACAATTTCGAGTACGAGCATATGCCTTACGGAAAAGTTCTTGTTGTTGACGATGTTGAAAGTAATTTATTTGTGGCAAAAGGATTGCTTGTACCTTATGGTCTTGTGGTTGAAACAGCCGCAAACGGCTACGATTGCATTGAAAAAATTAAATCGGGCAAGGTCTACGATATAATTTTCATGGATCACATGATGCCCGGTCTTGATGGCATCGAGACCGCAAAAATACTCCGCGAGTTCGGTTACAACGAACCCATTATCGCGTTAACCGCGAATACAATTTTAGGTCAGGCGGAATTGTTTATTGCAAACGGTTTTGTGGGCTTCATCTCAAAACCGATTGATGTTGCAAGACTAAACAGCTATTTAATGACATTTGTCCGCGACAAACAGCTGCCCGAAGTTATTGCTGCCGCAAAAAAATCCAAACCCTCATCAATGGAAGACCTTTCGGGCGCGGTTCTTGATTCATTCCTGCGCGATGCAAACCGCGCTATAGAAGTTCTTGACTCGCTTATGAAAAATGATGATTGGGGCGAATATGAATTCAAACTATATACAATAAACACTCACGGAATGAAATCCGCGCTGGCAAACGTGGGCAAAATACAACTTTCCGGCATAGCGGGAAGTCTTGAACAAGCCGGCAATGGTAAATTAATTGAAGTTATCCGCAAGGACACCGATCTTTTCATTACAGACCTCCGCGATGTTGTGAAAAGCATGTCACGCGAAGTAGTAGAACCCGAAAATGCTAAAGAAAATAAAGAACTTCTACGCAAAAAATTAAACATTGTAAAAGAAGCCTGTGACAACTACAACAAAAAAATGGCGCGCGCCGCCATTGAAGAATTAAAAGAGCATCCGTGGAAAAAAGAAACAAAGGCGTTTTTGGACAATATATCCACAAATTTACTTCACAGCGAATTTGAAACTATATGTGATGATATTTCTTGCTTTCTTGACGAGTAGGAGGGTTATAAATGATAATTATTTATGATTTACAGCAGGCGTTGACGAATGTTGACGCGGGCAATTTTGATACGGAAGGGCCTATTAATGCCCGGTATACCCCCCCAACCACCGCAAGAATCGAGGGTATTGAAGATATAAAATCCATATGTATTTATGACCGTTCCAGAATAGAATCCGGCATTGACATTCGCATTAAAGATATTCCGGGTGTTATGGAAGGCGACAGAATCACCGTTACGGGGCGCATCGGAACAAATGAGATGGTCGGTAATAAATTTTGGTCTGTCGCGCTTATTGCATCTTATCCGGAAGATGGTCAAATTACGCAGCATATCGCGCCCAGCCCTGTATTTTCTGTTTCGCATACGTTGGAAAAAGCACAGCTTAATTTAGTTTTGTTTGTGCATACGGTTTTTTGGGGAAATTATGAACCGCTTATGGATTTATATATCGACAGTATATTGGTTACGCGTCAGGAAGTTCATCCCGAAGATGAAACAGATACGCGAAGTGTCGTGTATAAATTTGAAGCCGAACCCGATACTGAAATTATGGCTTTCGATACTGCGCAGGAACTTGGGAAAAACGCGCCGTTTATTTATTGCTCGGGTCTGCCGGCGGTTCGCATTATAAAACACGGTGAAGTATCCGCCATTCATGTCGGAAATCGTTTTAACGACTGGGACGGCATTGACATTAATATTGCCCGCATGGAACTTCATCCGGCAAACCAATACAAAATAACAGTTACCGGACGCATTGACGGCGATGCCCCCCCCGATGCCATAATTATGCTTCAAGGAATTCCGGGATATGTATGGAAAAACACCACTGCCTTTACAAGTAATTACGCATTTACTCTTGAATATATCATGAGCCGCTCCGAAGTAGAAAGATGGGGCGCAATCAGAATTACGACAAATGCCGAGGGCGCGGCTGTTCCGTTTTTTATTTATTCTATTGATATTGTGAGGTTGTAATGCTGGTTGTTTCTTATGGCACGGAGATTGAAAAAATCACATATGAAACACTTCTCGCTTCGGATATTTCGGATTATTTGAAGCCGAATTTTTCTGTTGCGATTAAACCGAACTTAGTTGTTTCACGCCCTGCAAGCGAAGGTGCCACAACGCACCCCGAAGTTGTTGCGGGGATTTTACGTTTTTTGCTGGAATTCGGAGTGGTGGCGAGTAAAATTTCCATTATCGAAAGCTCGTGGATTGGCGATGACACGCTTCGCGCGTTTAAAGCTTGCGGATACGAGCCGCTTCGCGAAAAATATGGCGTTTCTCTTGCGTGTTTAAAAGAGGATTCTTGCGAACGTGTGGAATACAAAGGCATTTCAATGGACATCTGTAAGCGCGCATTGGAAACTGATTTCCTTATAAACGTGCCTGTTTTAAAAGCACATTGTCAAACGAATCTCACGTGCAATATGAAAAATTTAAAGGGTTGTATTCCCGATAAAGAAAAACGGAGGTTTCACACACTTGGTTTGCACAAACCGATTGCGGCGTTAAACGCGCTTTTGTCGACTAATTATTGCGTGGTAGACGGAATCTGCGGCGATTTAACTTTCGAGGAAGGCGGGAATCCGTTTTATGCGAATCGAATAATTGCCGGGCATAACGTAATTACGGTCGATTCTTTTTGCGCGGAATTAATCGGCTATCAGCCCGAAGATGTTGAATATCTGAATATCGCAAAAAAATGGGGGCTTGGTGAATTTTTTTCACCCGAAGTTCCGATAAAAGAACTTTTCGCAGACAAAAAGCCCGTGAATAACGCAAAATCTACACGTCTTGCCGCTCGTTACGAAAAAAGAATTGACGAAAACGGAGCGTGTTCCGCGTGCTATGCCGCGTTAATTTTCGCATTGCACCGAGCGGGCGGCTCAAACGAACATATATTCATAGGTCAAGGCTTTAAAGAAAAACACAACCACGGTGCCATCGGTATAGGCAACTGCACGCGAAATTTTTTACGTTACGTCCCCGGTTGCCCACCGAAAGCAACGGAAATTATTAATTTTTTCAGGAGGAACGAATGAAAACTTACTACATCACAACCCCGATTTATTATCTGAACGGCGACCCACATATCGGTCACACGTACACAACCGTTGCCGCCGATACTATGGCGCGTTATAAAAAGGCTCGCGGCTACGATGTGAAATTTCTAACGGGTTCTGACGAACACGGACAAAAAGTGGAACGCGCCGCGGCGGAAGCGGGAGTTTCGCCGCAAAAATTCGTAGACGACTTGGCGGCTACTTTCAAGGGCATTTGGAAACTTATGAACTGCGAATATGACTTCTATCAGCGCACAACCAATCCCGCGCATCGTGAGTCCATTAAGCGGCTTTTTAAAAAATTGTTCGACCAGGGCGATATATACAAGGGTAGCTACGAAGGGCTTTACTGTACACCTTGCGAAACTTTTTTCACCGCGCGCGACCTAAACGATGGCAACTGCCCCGATTGCAACCGAAGGGTTGAAACAATTTCAGAGGAATGTTATTTCTTCAAAATGAGTAAATATCAAGACGCGCTAATTAAACACTACGAAGAAAACCCGGAATTCTTAATGCCCCTCTCTCGCCGTAACGAGATGTTAAATAATTTCATTAAGCCGGGGCTTGAAGATTTATGTGTGTCACGCACATCGTTCAAGTGGGGCATTCCCGTAGATTTTGACCCCGGGCATGTTATTTATGTTTGGATTGATGCGTTGCCGAATTACGTTACCGCGCTGGGTTTTCTGTCCGATGACGACAGCCTGTACAAACGCTATTGGCCTGCGGATTTGCACCTGATGGCAAAAGAAATTGTGCGTTTTCATTCAATTATTTGGCCATGCGTTTTGCTTGCGCTTGGCGAACCGTTGCCAAAACAGGTTTTCGGGCATGGCTGGTTACAATACAACGGACAAAAAATGGGGAAATCCTTAGGCAATGCCATTTGCCCCAAAACGTTGGTGGACGAATACGGCGTAGATGCAATGCGTTATTTTTTATTGCGTGAATTTACTTTCGGGCCGGACGGTAATTTCACACCGGCCGCGCTTATAACCCGCTACAACGCCGACCTTGCCAACGACCTCGGAAATCTTCTTTCGCGCACGGTTGGAATGGTTGATAAATATTTCGGAGGCACGTTGCCTTCGTCAAAAGAAGAAAACTCCGATCCAAACCGCGAACTTATTGAAATGGCAACTTCCATGCTTGAAAAAGTTGAAGCCCGCATGGAAAAACTTGCGTTCTCCGAAGCCTTGAACGAAATTTGGAATCTTGTGCGCCGCGCAAACAAATACATTGATGAAACTGCACCGTGGGTTCTTGCAAAAGACGAAAGCAAAGCACCCGAACTGGCAAACGTACTGTACAATTTGGCGGAAACCCTGCGAATCTTAGCAATTGCAATTACCCCGGTAATGCCGAACACCCCCACGATTATTCGCGAGCAACTAAATATCACAGACCCCGCCCTTTACAAATGGGAAAGTGCGAAAAAATTCGGGCTTCTGCCACGCGCTGTCACCGTAACAAAAGGGTCGGCGGCATTTCCAAGGATTGAGAAGAAACCATGATAATTGACACACACGCGCATTATGACAACGGGCGTTATAAGAGCGATCGCCACGAACTATTAAAAGCCCTGCCTATAAACGGCGTTGAAAAAATAATTAACATTGGTTGTGATTTAAAAACATCCAAAGACTCCATAAAATTAGCGGAAGCATATCCGTATGTGTTCGCGACAGTTGGCGCGCATCCACATTATGTAAAAGGTTTGAACGACGATGTTGTATGTGAACTCGCAAAAATGTGCGAGAACAAAAAAGTCGTAGGCTTTGGCGAAATAGGGCTGGATTTTTTTCATAATTTTTCTCCGCAGGAAACACAGCGATTTTGGTTCAAACAGCTGTTGGAGCTTACAGCCGAATTAAATCTGCCTGCAATAATCCATTCCCGCGACGCAAACGATGAAGTTTTCGAAACAATTTCCGCATCTTCTGTGCGGCGCGGCGTTATTCACGCGTTTTCCGGTGATGCGTCTCTTGCGAGGGATTACGTGGAAATGGGTTTTCATATCGGAATCGGAGGCGTAATCACCTTCAAAAAAGCAGACACATTAAAAGAAGCAGTAGCCGCAATTCCCTTAGAAAAAATCCTTCTTGAAACCGACTGCCCCTATCTCTCCCCTGAACCCCATCGCGGAAAACGCAATGAATCCCACTATATTTCATACATCGCCGAAGTTATAGCAGACATAAAAGGCGAAACAGTGGAATCTGTTTGTAACATAACCGGCGAAAACGCAAAGAAGTTATTTGAGATTTAGCATTATTGCTGTGGCATATCTTCCACAGCTTGTACATAAAATTTCCCATATACAATTCAGATAGGCGGTAGTTCCATGCCGGCATTTTTTGAGTACATTGGGAATATAACGTATTATCTGTTGTTTGCGGCAGTGGCGGGAATTTTCGCGCCAGCGGGAAAGTATCGGAAATTTGTTTCACTTGTACTTGGGTTTGTATTGCTGCTTTTAATGATTCAGCCGCTGGCAGGACTTTTGGGTGGACGGGATATTCCCATTACACAGTGGTTTGCAGGGAATGTTCCCGTTCAGATTGTGAATGACGATTTGGATTCCGCTTATGCCGAGTGGTGGGATAATCATTTGCGCGACTCGTTCGAGACGCAACTTGAAGCACAAATTACACGGCTTCTTAATGCGAATGATTTTGCCGTTCATTCGGCAGAATTTTCGTATTCTCCGGATTTCGGCGCGATTACCGACGTTCGCATAACTGTAAGCGCGGAAAAACTTTCACAAAGCAACGAAACGGGACGCGTTCCGCTTATACGAATTCAACCTCCGGAAATCAGCCCGATTAGAATTGGCGACGCGTCACCCGCCGAAAACTGCCCGCACACAGAAACCGTAAAAAATTTAATTTCGGAATTCTACAACCTGCCCACGTCACATATATATGTAGAAGTTAGGTGATTACAAAAGCGAGGTGAGCCGTACATGACGGAGTATTTTCGCAACATGGAAAACAAAAAAATTGTTTTATTAATGGCGGTGTGTATTGCGTTCGGTGCGATTCTTCTGGTGGCACAGCGGTTTGCGAAAGAGCCGGAAGAATATATACGCGAAGCTTTTTATAGTTTTGCGGAATCCGAGGTTGAACCGGCCGCCGCAAGAGAAAATTTTGAGCATGAGCTTGCAATTGAAGCACGGCTTGAGGAATTTTTCTCTTTGGTGGAAAATGCGGGCAAAGTACGGGTTATGGTTAATCTGCCGGGCAGCCGCGAAACGGTTTTTGCCGTTGACGTAAGCGGAAGCCGCTCGTACACGACAGAGCAGGATGCTCAAGGCGGTTCCCGCGAGACGCATCAATACCAAAGCGCGGAAAAAACGGTGATTCTCACCGACCGTCAAGGAACCGACACGCCGCTAATTCTACGAGAGATAGAGCCTCGCATTGAGGGTATTGTAATAATCGCCGAAGGGGGTGACTGCCCGTTTGTGAGGGATGCATTAACCCGCGCCGCCCGCGCCGTTTTGGGACTGGAAGCACATATGGTTCAAGTTTTAACTATGAAAGTGAATTAAAAAATCGGGAGGAGTTTTTAAAATGTTTGTATTAAAAAGAAATCAAATTATAATTACAGCACTTGTTGTAATGATAGCCGTTGCAGGCTATTTAAGCTGGAACGATACACGTTCGGGCGACCTGACCGTAGGCTATTTGCTTACAGACCAAGGAGAAGTAGCGGCACTAATTCCTGACAGCGGAACATTGACAAGTTTGTTCCCTGAAGATTATTCGGGATTAATCGGAGCGACATGGACATCGACCCATAACCCGACAATAGCCGTATCCGGCGACGATTTTCAATGGAACTTTGACCTTAGCGAAATCGCAACACTGCCGACCAACGAAGAACATCTTTCTGAAGCGGGCGAAGCAATTTTCGTAAACCAAAGCCGCGATTCCACCTTCGTACAAAACCGCCTTAATCGCGAACAATCCCGTAGCAGCGAACGCGCAATTCTTAACGAGTTAATTAACAATGCTAATTTATCCGACGAACACCGCGCCGAAGCCGCCGACGCAATGCTGGAAATCCAGCGCCGCATAGAACGCGAAACCGCCGCCGAAGCCCTAATCGAATCCAAAGGATTCGCCGAAGCCTATGTAAGAATTTCCGATAACTCCGTAGATGTAATCGTTTCAAATGAAACACTAACAGAAGCGGAACTGGCGCAAATTGTTGACATAATAAAACGCAAAACCGGCATGGAAGCCACACAAATTCACGTAAGCCCAATGCGGCGGTAAAAGAAAAGGGGGCTGTGCAAAACGCACAGCCCCTTTTTTACGGAGATTTTTATTTTATGACATACGCACAATTCTTATTGCTGTGACTGTAAAGTCGCCTTTGTTCACATCATCTGAACCCCTTGCGTTTACACGGATTCTCCATTCGGTTTGTCCGGGAGAAACTGTCATTCCGGGGGTTTGTTGCGGGTTGCCGGAGAATGTCATGGTTACGGAACCGTTAGAGCCTGTTACACGTCCGGTATCCCACGGATCGCCAATTAAAGGCCATTCAAGCCCAAGTTGCGAACCTGTACCCATACCTTCAACGGTCAATGCATACATACCGTCTGCAGATAAATCAAGGTCATCCAACATTATGTCAATACCTTGCCACCCAGGCCATTGGGTACCGGCACGACCGTATACAACCAATGCGCCGTTTTCAAACTTAACGCTCGCTGCACCGTCGTCAATACCTGCAAGGCTAAGACTTTCTGCTTCTTGGTCCATAAGGCTGGCAACTAACGTAGCATCGATGCTTACTTCCATAATAATTTCACCGGTTGAAGCGGGAGTAACGGGTTCTTCATCATCGGGAGTTTCTTCATCAACGATTTCTTCTTCAATGGGGTCTTCTGCTACGGGTTCTTCGGCAACAGGAGCTTCTTGTCCGCCGAATCTTACAATAACTGTGCTTGGCGGAACCCATTCAACTTCTGCGCCCATAGCAACGGAAATAAATCTTACGGGAACTAAGGTTCTGCCGTTTTCGATTACCGGTGTACCCATATAAGTGGTACCGTCATAGAGGGGTTGACCTATTGTTACGCTGACAACATTCGTACCCAGTGTAAATGTTGCGGTACGGGTTGCGTCATTCCATCCAATTTGCGCGCCAAGAGCTTCGCCAATGAAACGGAAGGGAACCATGGTTCTGCCGTCAATGCTTACGGGAGCAACATCCATACTTCCGACTGAGCCGTTTAAGCTGTAGCTTGCACTGCCCAAGTTAAGTTGCAGAATCGATGCTCCGGTTGAGGGAACGGGAAGAACATTACCTTCGGGACCGGGAGTGGTTTGTTGTGCGGGTGCGGGTGTAGGACGAGGTACAGTCGTTGTCGCACCGGGAACAGTTCTGCCGCTACCGCTACCGATTCCGCCACGAACACCGGTAGTCCACCAAGCCCAGCTACCGCCGCCGCCACCGCCGGTTCCGCCGCTGCCGGTTGTTCCGCGGCAATTGTTGCAACCGTTGTCTCTGCACCAAGCGCAACTAAAATTCACATCGCCGTCATCGCAATCTTTGCAGTCGCCGCAATCACCGCAACCTGTGTCGGGGTCGCAGTCTTCGCATTCACCGCAGTCGCCACAATCAACGGGGTCAAGTGTTCTAATTACAATTTCAGTGATAGTAATATTATCTGTTCCGTTTGTGCGAACTCTAATCCTCGGCGGGTCTACGGTTACGCCGTCCACTATAGGCATTGTAGACGTAAACACCATAGAAACCTCACCGCCGGAGCCTGTTACGATACCGGTATCCCAAGGAGCAGCGGTTAATGGGAATAGAAGTTGCAATTGGTTTGTTGCGCCTGCGCCTTTAACAGTTAAGCTGTAATTTGTGCCGTCAACAAGTCCCATCTCTTCAAGACTAATATCAAGTGCATGCCACGATTCCGTACGATTAGACACAACCAATGCACCATCAACAACTGAGAATGCGGTGTTGTCTCCTGAGCGCATCAAATTGTTTACAGTTTCACCTGCACTTAATGCAGCAGCTAAAGATTGGTTAATATTCGATCGCCATACAATGCTTGGGTCAACATCATAAGGTACTGCGGGGATATCAACGTTAATAGATATTGTAGCAGGAGTTGCACCTTCAAGGGAAAGAGTAATTGTACCGGAAATACTACCATCTACGCCATCGGGGCTAGATTCTGTTCCATTAACAGCGGGTGTTACAGTTAAATTTGTATTGGCTGCCAAAACGGAAAGACCTAGTTCATATAAGAAAGTATTTACAAAGTTTATGACATCATCGACATCGGCAAAACTCACCGGATCGAAATTTGCGCTGACAATTAAATCTTCCACTGCATCCACTGCACTCGCAAGAATTTCGTTCGGGTCTGTGGGCATTGCTGAAACCGCAATGCTTATAGGCAATGGGTTAGCGGAGTGGGCTGTGCCACTCATCATTGCATTTGCCGGCACTGTGAAGGTAACAGTTCCGGTAAGTGTGCGGTTGGGGTCGGCTCCAGTTACGGCAAGAGCCGGTGTTATAGCAATATTCACGTCCGGTATATTTAAACCGTTGATTGCGCTTGTAAGAGCTGTAACGGTAGCACCATAAATCGCGGGAATAGGAGCGGCAGGAAGCAAGTTTTCTACCGCAACGCGAGCGGACGCAATTGCTGTATTTGCTTCTTCTACGGTAAGACCGGAGGGTGCACGCTCACCGTGGACTAAAATATCATGGATTATTGCATCCCAACCTCCGGTTCCTGCAGCAGGACCGCCGTTGTCAAAAACCCAAGGAATTATCACATGACCCGCAATTCGAAAGCTAGGCTGGTCTTGTATACCCGTTTCACCTGCACAACAGTTTGCTGTACACGCCGGGGTACCGTGGGCGAAACGCCTGCGATTTTCCGCGGTATCACACCAACCCCACACTTCCATATTGGAATTTATAAAAGCTTCCGTAACGGGAACCGTTATTGTAATCATGCTACCAACGGCCACTGAATGTCCGGATCCGCCGGGCGTTAAAGTACCAGGTACCGAAGTTGCACCTGCTGCGTGCCTTGAGTTCGGAGCGGGAGCTTCATGCCCCTCGGCGGCCTCTACACGGAAACCACTATTTGTAGGCATATTGCCGCCGTTTCCGGCTTGCAACGCGCTAAGCTCTATTATTACTTGAATCGTGTCACCGACCTGAAGCCCCTCAAAATATTCCGGCACAACATCCAAACCTTGCCATGAGCCAGCATATTGGGTGGTTCCAGATTGAATGCGAATTGCACCATTACTAAGCAAGGTAAATACGCCGCCATCACCATCACCCGCAGGTATTAATCCTGTGATTGAAGGTACATCGCTAAAGCCATCGAAGTCATCCTCCGGAGACAAGCCCCAATCTGCTCTCGCAAGCTTCTCCATTAAGGCATTATCACTTAAATGGTATACCGCTGTGCGACCTTGGGGCACACTAAGGGTTTGTCTTGTTGAAAATGGAACTACATTGTCATCCGTTTGTGCGGGAACACTTTCCTCAACCACAAACGATAAGTAGTCATCGGAGTAACCCCCGTCTGCTACGGCAATTGCTGGTATCATGGTAAATACCATCATCACCGCTAATACCCACGCAAATGCGCGTTTGCGTAATGTACGCTCTTTCATAAATCAAATCTCCCTTCATCTTCCTAAGAATTATTCTTACATACATCGTAAATATAAACAAAATCGTCGCACAGGTCAAGAGAATTTAAAAGATATTCAGTGAAAATTTATGTAAATTGGCTTTTCACAAAAAAAGAAGCCGCGAGGGGCTTCTTGTGCAGTCATTTTACGCTTGCTTTAAATAAATCCTTTCCTATTATTAATACGCAGAATAATTTTACGCGCAAGGTCGAAAAAAATAACCGTGGAAGCAAGAACAATAACAAGAGTGAGTTCGCTGAAATTAAGTCCGGTTGTGCGGAAAACCGCACCACCGAAATATATCAAAAGAATTTGCATAACGGAAACGGCAAGCATTATGCCGATGAACATTTTATTTTTATTGATATAAGCAAGAATATTCAAGCGGTGAGTGCGGGCGTTTAAGCTGTTGAAAACTCCGGCGAAGATGAACAGCGCGAAGAATGCGGTTAGCAGATATCGTTCATCGTTGCGGAAAGATTCCGCGAAGAACGGGAGTTTGAAAAACGCAAGGCTCAACAAAGTAGTGTACATACCCGTCGCAAGAATTTGACTGAACATATAGCGGTTTATTATTGGCTCTGTTCGTTTTTTCGGGGCTTCGCGCATATATTCCGCAAGAGGGGTTTCGCCCGCGTAGGCAAGGCCTGCCAAAGTATCCATAATCATATTTATCCACAGCATTTGAATTACCGTAACGGGTATGGGAACGCCGATAAACGGTCCTATTACGCTTACGCCGACAGCACAAAAATTAATTGTTAATTGAAAAATTAAAAATTTGCGAATACTTTTAAAAATCGTGCGCCCGTACAAAACCGATTTTACAATCGAAGCGAAATTATTATCAAGAATTACAATATCGCCGGCTTCTTTGGCAATTTCCGTGCCGTCGCCCATTACGAAGCCTACATCGGCTTTTTTAAGCGCGGGCGCGTCGTTTACACCGTCGCCCGTCATGCCCGCCACCAAGCCCATTTCCTGCGAAAGCCGCACAAGCCGTCCTTTGTCGGAAGGTAAAGCGCGGGCGATTACGCGAAGCTTGGGCAGAATTTTTTTCACCTGTGCGTCTGTCATTTGATTTAATGCACGTGAAGTTATTACGCCTTTTTCGGAAGAAGAAGAAATTAAACCCAGTTTCTCCGCTACGCTTACGGCTGTGTCTTGGTTGTCACCCGTTACCATTACAACTTGTACACCTGCGCCAAGAACTTCTTTTATTGCTTGCTTTGCTTCGCGGCGAATTTCATCTCGGATTCCTATGAATCCTACCAGCGTCAGGTTTTGTTTTGTTTTTGCGTCTGTTTCGTTTTCGGCTTCGCACAAAGCGAGAAGGCGCATTCCGTCACGGGCTTGGGCTTGCAAAATGGCTTTAAGCGCGGCGGCTGATTCAAAATAGCGCGGTTCATTACAATAAAGCGCGAATCTGCAAGCGGGAAGCAAAATTTCCGGTGCGCCTTTGATTAATAATTTTTTAAAATCGCCGGAAACCGCGGTTATTGAAAACTTATCTTTTGAATTAAACGGCTTTGTGAAGCCTTTTTTACATAGCGGTAAGCGAACCGCGTTCTCAGATACATATTCCAAAAGAGCGCGGTCGGTGGAGTTTCCGCCGATTGCAACGCACTGCATTTTTTTTGTCGTTAGCTGTGAGGCGTTATTATAAAAACAATTCAGCGCGACACGCTGAAAAAGCGGCGTTTTTTTGAATTGCCCCGCGTCCAAAACACGTCCGTTTGCGGTTATAAAACTTACAACTTCTAACGCGCCTTTTGTAAGAGTTCCTGTTTTATCTGTGAATAAAATATTTAAACTACCCGAGGTTTCGATTCCGACCAGCTTTCGCACAAGCACATTATCTTTCAGCATTCTGCGCATATTTGCAGAAAGAACAACGGTTATCATCATCGGAAGACCTTCCGGAACAGCCATTACAATCACGGTGATTCCTAACGTTATTGCCATCATGAAATCGCGCACAAGCTGCATTTTGTCGGAAAGATGCGCCGTGATTAGATAAATATCAAAATGGTTTTGGATCACAATCGAATTAAAAAGATTCGCGAAAACAACGAAAACCGCCGCCGCGTATCCGAAATGGCTGATTGTTTTCGCAAGCTGTGTAAGACGTGTTTTAAGTGGGCTTTCAATGGTTGCTTCTTGTATTTCCTCTGCAAGCTGACCGTAAAATGTTGCATCGCCAACGCGGGTCACGCACATAATTCCCTCGCCCGCGCAAACGACGCTTCCGCGAAATAATTCCGACGGTGAAAGAAAGTCCCCTGATGATTTTTGAGAAACATCGCGGGTGGCAGTTTTCCGCGCTTCTTTCGTCTCGCCGTTAAGCGTGGACTGGTCAACGTCCAAATCGCCGCTCACAAGAATACCGTCGGCAGGAACGCGTTCGCCTGCGCCGATGTTTACAATATCACCCACAACAAGTTCGGTAATCGGTAGCTCGACAACCCGTCCGTCGCGCCGAACGCGGCATTTTATATTCGCGGCTTCCTCTTGCAATTTTTCAAACGCCGTTTCACTTCCGTACTCCGAAAGCGTGGAAATAAGCGTTGCAAGAAGCACTGCCACGGCAATTCCCGCAGATTCATACCAATTCGCGTCTCGAAAAAGTAACAGCAGATTAACCCCAAGCGCGACAAGCAAAATCCGAATGATAGGGTCGCCAAAACTTGAAAGGTATCGCTTTAAAAAACCGACACGCGCTTTTTTTGTTAGCCCGTTATTTCCATGCATCGCCGCGGAATCTGCCGCTTCCCGTGTGCTTAATCCGTTATATAAATCCATAACTGCTCCCCTACCCTTCATGCTAGACAAGTTATATCTATGCGCGTGTACAGGTTGATATTCTTAAAACCATTAGCCACGAAAAGCACGAAAGGCATGAAAAAAATCAAAAGAAAATTTTCGTGTTTTTCGTGTCTTTCGTGGTCAGTTTTTCTTTTTTCAGCAACATCCACAAATAAACCCTGCAAATCGACAGTGCTTTTTGTAAAATTTCGTATGAAAGAAAATATTGCGAATTTTTTGGAAATTCATTACCCGCATTTTTTCGCATGATACAATGCCATAAAATGCCAAAGGATGTGACTCTAATGACAACATTCCAAGAAATACTGCATCTTCCGCTTGAAAGTGTGAAACCAAACCCGTATCAGCCGCGCCGGATTTTCGAGCCAACCGCGCTGGACGAGCTTGCCGAATCCATTCGCATTTACGGTGTGCTTCAACCGATTAGCGTGCGGCTAATCAACGGTACAAGCTACGAATTAATCGCGGGCGAGCGTAGGCTCCGCGCAAGCCGAATCGCGGGTTATTCTACGATTCCCGCGATTCTGGTGGAAATCAACGATTTGGACAGTGCGGTTCTTGCGATGATTGAAAATCTCCAAAGACAGAATTTGCATTTCCTTGAGGAAGCAGAAGGCTTTGCAAATTTAATCGGCGAATACGCGTTCACACAGGAAGCACTTGCGCACAGGGTAGGAAAAACTCAATCGACGATTGCAAACAAACTTCGCTTACTTAAACTTTCGCGGTCTGTACAAAAGCAAATCATCGAAAATGATTTAACCGAACGTCACGCCCGCGCTCTTCTCAAACTCGAAAACGAGGACGACCAACTGGAAGCCATCGTAAAAATCGCAGACGAAAACTTAACTGTTTCAAAAACCGAGGCGTTAATCGAAGAAACCGTACTGCGTAAGCCCAATAAAAAAGGCAAAACAATTCCGTTCAAAGCATACATACGGGATATCCGTATTCTAACGAACACGATTCGCGAAAACTTGGAAATTGTGCGCCGCAGCGGAATGGAAACCCATTTCGATATGCAACAAACCGATACGGGTTATGATATTCGTATCACCCTGAATTACGCTCAAGCTCCGATACAAATAAAAGCTGTATAAGCTCTTGCGTGAGTTTCCATTATATGGTATAGTTTTTTATCGGGAGGTGAGCCATGAAAACATCAACGCGCTTCGATGAAGATAAATTCGACTTAGATGCACATAAAAGAGCCGCAGACGTTGTGAAACGCGAAAAAGCCCGCGATAACCGTATTCGTAATCAAGTTAAGCGCGGTAAAATTATTGTGGCTGTTGTTACGATCGTAATTTTCTTTATATTGTTTTATATCGCCGCCGAACTTGGGTTGATGCAGATATTTTAAATAGTAAACGAAGAGAGGGACTCATACCCCCTAAAAACGTGGTTGAGAGCCTTTCCTGTGGTGGGAGTAGGCTCTTTTCCTTTTCCTTGTAAAGAAAAGAAAAGGCGTATTTACATATTATTAAGATTATGTTACATTTTCACCCGATAAATTTTTTGTAAATTTGGGGAGAGAATTAAATTGAAAAAACAATATATAAGGTTTATTTGTTTTATGCTGTTTGTTGCAGTCGTGATTCCGATGTTTTGCACGACGGGGTTTGCATTGGAAGAAACTTACCAAGTTGAAATTTTCCCGGAACCGGAAGAGTTTGTGTCGTATGGTGATTCCGAAAACTCGGAAGAAATGAATGTTCTGCCTTTTATTAATGAGGAAGACTTTACCACGGACAACCTTACCCCAACCCCCATGATTGACGGGGGATATTGGCATACTGTAGCTCTTAGATACAACGGAACAGTTTTTACTTGGGGGAGTAATTGGTTTGGTCAATTAGGAAACATAGACACATTCAACAGAAGTCTCACCCCTGTACAGATACATGGACTAAATAATGTAATAGAAGTTTCAGCAGGCGGCGGTCATACCGTAGCCCTTGAAAATAACGGAAGGGTTTGGGCTTGGGGATTCAATGGGGGCGGTCATTTAGGTAACGGAACCACAAACAACAGCAGTCAACCCGTGCAGGTGCATGGTCTTATCAATATAACAACACTTTCAGCCGGAACCGACCATACCTTAGCCATTAGAAACGACGGCACGGTTTGGGCTTGGGGGGGCAATTGGGCAAGTCAATTAGGTGACGGCTCCAATATCAACCGCCACACTCCCGTGAAGATACAAAGCCTTAGCAATATAATAGCAGTTGCGAGTGGGGGGGAGCATTCCTTAGCTCTTAGAGATGACGGAACAGTTTGGGCTTGGGGGTTTAATGGAAACGGTCAATTGGGCGATGGAACCAGGACCCACCGTAGAACCCCCGTGCGAGTGCAAGGGATTGACAGCGTAACAGCAATTGCAGCAGGTGCTGGTCATTCCGTGGCTATCAAAAGCGATGGCACGGTTTGGGCTTGGGGTTGGAATGGATTAGGCTCATTAGGCAACGGAACTACAATCGACCGCCACACTCCTGTGCGGGTACAAGGGCTTAACAATGCGGTAGAAATTTCAGCGGGATATGCCCATACCGTAACCCGTTTAAGCAACGGTATAATTTGGGCTTGGGGGAGCAATTTGTTCGGCTCGTTAGGCGACGGAACTTTAATCGACCACCGCACCACACCCGTGCAGGTGCAGGAGCTTAACAATGTGATGACCGTTTCGGCAGGCGGCGAACATACCGTAGCCGTTAGAAACGATGGCTCAGTTTGGGCTTGGGGTTGGAATGAGGAAGGTCAATTAGGTACCGGAATCTCTAATGACAGCCACACCCCAGTGCAGGTACTTTATATCGGTGGCGGCACGGATAATTATAACGGCAGCCGGTGGTATCTTAATTTAGCCGCACCTCCTGTGCCTATTTGGTCATCAAACACAAATTCAATAGCCTTCCCTGCTGCTGTTACGGGATATGTCCAGCAAGCAACGCGCAGTGTATCTATTACCAATAACGGACCGGGGATGCTAAGCGGGATATCCTCAAGTATAACCGTCGGTTCAACGGCTTTTGAAATAGACTACTCTATAATACCGCCGGTGGGCATACCACAAAACACAACTATGACTATACAAGTGCGCCCGAGAACGGGCTTATCGCCCGGCACTTACACCGGTACTCTGCGAATAGCCACAACAAACGGAAACCCTACCCACAGAGATATTCCGCTGTCCTTTACTGTTATTTCACCTCCGATAGCTTGGTCATCAAGCACACCTTTAATAACTTTCCTCACCGCAACTGTGGGATATTCTACGCAAGCGGCGCAAAGCGTAACAATTAACAACAACGGACAGTGGGCATTAAATGACGTTACCGCAAGCATAACCGCCGGTTCGGCAAATTTTCAAATAGCTCAATTCCCATCAACCACCGTGCAAGCCGGTGCAACTTCAACTATACAAGTGCGTCCGGTATCGGGCTTGGCAGTAGGTACCCACACCGGCACATTGCGAATATCCTCAACAAACGGAGACCCCGCTCACAGAGATATTCCGCTATCCTTTACTGTAACGCCTCCACCTGTTTGGTCAATAAACACAAATTCATTGGACTTCCCCGTCGCAAATTCGGGATACTCCCCGCAAACTTCGCAAGGTATAACCATTACCAACAGCGGACCGGGGACATTGAACAATGTTACCGTAACCGTCGGTTCCCCGAATTTTTTAATAACCCAAAACCCATTAAACAACATAGTGGCAGATTGGACTTCAAACATACAAGTGCGCCCTGTAACAGGATTGCCGCCCGGTACCTACGCCGACACGCTGAGAATATCCTCATCAAATGGAAACCCTGCCTATGTAGAAATTCCGCTATCCTTTACTGTTATACACGATACTGAGCCGAATGATAATTATGGATGGGTAACACCAAAATTTGATGCAATTGTAAATCGAGGATGGTTACCGGGTGACATGGATGGCAACGGAATATTTAACTCGACAGATGTTTTAATTGCGAGACAAATTGGAAACCCTTCTAACTCAAGAACAACGGCATCAACGCTTGCGGAATTCCCCAACCACGATATGCTATACTTGTTTAACACGTTACGCAGTGTCGATTTACCTGATATGTCGGAAAGATTTGCGACAATAGTATTGGAAGAATTTATGTTAGGAGACATTACAAGCACAAGAACATTCACCCCAACAGATGTTTTGATTATAAGACAGCTTGCAAATCCCGCTAACGCAAGAACAAGGGCATGTATAATCGCGGACTTCCCTGTTCACGACATAATATATTTATTTGGAGCATTGTCTTCTTTGCTTAACTAGCAAAGCCAAAGAAAGCGAATTGCCCAAAGGTTTGGCTACGGCGTGTTCCCACTAATGAAATACCATTAATAAGAACGAGATGAAGATTTTTTTATAGACCGGAATACCAACGCAAGCTTGATAAAACCTATGTAAATGATGTCAAGCTTGTCAAATCTG
>Ga0131853_10004123_pt1 | contig 26078 bp, 21 predicted proteins | sample TergutLab28metaG_FD_92764 | JGI IMG/M metagenome (GOLD analysis project Ga0131853, IMG submission 92764) | Labiotermes labralis P1 segment gut microbial communities from Petit-Saut dam, French Guiana - Lab288 P1 (version 2) (version 2) | ecosystem: Host-associated > Arthropoda: Insects >... | reverse complement strand
GCGCATGGATACCCGGGGGCTCACCTTTCCCTTGGAGGTCATGGTTGGAACAACTACGGCCAAGAGGAAGTCTCAAATGGTGAAGGCGCATATTGCCAGCGCTCCTCTGCCAGAGGGCAGTATCGTCGATGTCGGTGAAGGACTTTTAGTTGTCTCCGCTGAGCTCTGCTTTTTCCAGCTGGTTAAAAGGCTGCCGTTCTCAAAGGTTCTGCGTTTGGGACTTGAGTTCTGCGGCAAGTATTCGTTGCCAGCAAACGATGCCGCAAAAGAGGATCCCGACATTAAGGAGGACGGCTTTAAGAAACGCCCGGCTCTTACTAGCGTTGAGAGACTCTCTTCTTTTCTTGACCGTTCTGAAGGAGTGCTCAACCAAAGGCAGCTTCAAGGTCTCTTGCGCTATATCGGAAACGGTTCAGCTTCTCCAATGGAGAGCAAGCTTCTCATCCTACTCACGTTGCCCTATCGCCACGGCGGCTTCGGACTTCCGCTGCCGGAGCTGGATGCGCCAGTGGAGCCCGGTAAGATTGCGAGGAACAACTCAGGCAAGAAGGTCTATAACAATCTGACTAAAGACAACAAAAACTACCGTTGCGATTTCTACTGGCGAGATCTTAAACTTGCGGTGGAATACGATAGCGATAAACACCACCTACGTTCCAAGCAAAAGGCCGAGGACTCAAAGAAGAAAAACTACTTGCTTTCTAAGGGAGTTCACGTCATCACTGTGTCGAAGTTACAAGCGCAGAGCGACCTGGAAGTTGAAAGAGTTGCCCTGCAACTTGCTGCCCGTCATGACAGGCAGCTCAAGCATAGGATGAATCCCAAGTGGGCCGAGAAGCACCGTTTACTGCGAAGACAACTGGAGTTATAGCACTTTAGGACGGATTAGCCAGGTAAAATGCCCAGCCAATCTGCCCTACTTACTTGTTTCTTCCGCCGTTACAATAGAATCTAGGGCAATGAGAGACTAAGGAGTTAGCCTTGCATGGAGCTTGATGCGCGAGTAAATATTGCACTGGATATCCTGATGCAGCGGGGGTTTGAGGCCTTTGTTGTGGGTGGGTGTGTGCGGGACAGCTTGATGGGGGGTGCTCCAAAAGATTGGGATGTGTGTACTGATGCGCGCCCGGAGGAGGTTGGGGCTTGCTTTGTGGATTATCCTGTGTATAGCACGGGGCTAAGGCATGGCACGATTACTGTTGTAGTTGACCAGTTGCCTATTGAGGTGACTACGTATCGGCACGAGGGGGAGTATGTTAATAATCGCCAGCCCAAGGAGGTGTACTTTGTCCGCAGTTTGGATGAAGATCTGGCTCGTAGAGACTTCACTATCAATGCTCTAGCGTTTAGTCCGGGCTCCGGTTTTGTTGATCCCTTTAAGGGTGCGGTGGATATTCAGAACAAGATAATCCGTTGTGTGGGTAATCCTGCTGAGCGGTTTAGTGAAGACGGGCTGCGTATCATGAGAGCGTTGCGATTTGCCTCTCGGCTGGGCTTTTCGCTTGCGGAGGAGACTGCGGAGAGCCTACGTGCCTGTAAGGAACTTTTACTGAACATCTCGGCAGAGCGCTTGGCTCATGAGCTGACCGGTATGTTGACAGGGGAGTATGTTCACGATGTTTTGATTGACTACGTGGATGTGCTAGGGGTATTCATTCCGGAGATTATGGACATGGTGGGAATTCAACAGAATACTCCCTATCATCAATATGATGTTTGGGAGCACACGGTAAAGAGTGTTGCAGCTATAAGGGCAGACAAGGTTTTGCGGCTGGCCATGCTGTTTCATGACAGCGGCAAGCCGGCAACGCGCACTACCGGCAATGACGGCAGAGACCACTTTTACGGGCATGAAAGAATGAGCGAAGAAATAGCCCAAACAGCGCTCAAGCGCTTGAAGTACGATAACGAAACCATCCAAGCAGTGGTTGAGCTTATCGCTGTTCACGATAAGCCCATAAAACTTACCAGGGTTACCAAGTGGCTCAATCGGCTGGGGGAGCAGAGATTTGAGCAGCTGTTGGAGGTTAAGGTGGCAGACATGACTGCCCAGTCAAGTATGAGCAAGCTTGGCAAGGAAGCCCAGCTTAAGGCGCTCAGGCAAGAATATGAGCGTATATTGGAGGAGCAGAAGTGCTTCAAGCTAAGGGACTTGGCAGTAAACGGACGGGATTTGATTGCCTTGGGAATTGAGCCAGGAGTATTCCTGGGAGAAGTTCTGGGCGAGCTGCTTGAAAAGGTCATGGACGAGCAGTTGGCTAATGACAAACAGTCCCTGCTGGCAGCTGCAACAGATATCAACCAGAAACGTGAGTTATGACTCGCTAAGCCTGTCCCCAGTGTGTACCACTTTTTTGCCGAGGCAAAAAAGTGGTACACCAACCCCGTCCCTCCTGTGCCAAAGAAAGTCTTGCTATACTGGTGAAAAGCAAAACCCTCAAAGTGGGTATGACTTTAGGTTTGGGTGGGGAGCGGTTTATGAATAAGAAGATTACTTTGGTGATGTCCGCAATTGTTTCTGCAGTTCTGCTTGTTGCGCTCTCAGGCTGCGGCAATTCAAGCTTGTTTGCATTTTCTGATCCGGAACCGGGCCAGTTTACTATTGCTGTGCCGTCAGACGCAACTAATGAGGCTCGCGCTCTTTTGCTGCTAGAAGCTCAGGGCATTATCACGCTCGCCAGCGGAGTAGGCCTCACGGCAACGGTCGATGATATCGTGCGAAACCGCTACGGCATCGAAATTGTCGAGGTTGATGCGGCCATGCTGCCGAGCACTCTCAAGAATGTTGACTTTGCAATCATCAACGGCAATTATGCCTTGCATGCTGGCATCGACACAAGCACTGCTCTGGCTATCGAAGACCCCTTCTCCATTGCCGCAATTGAGTATGCCAATGTTGTTGCCGTAAGAGCAAATGACATCAACACCGAAAAAACACGCGTACTGGTAGAAGTGCTGCAAGGCTTAGAGGTGCAACAATTCATCACGGATACCTACGCAGGTATAGTGACCCCGGTAAACACCCCCGCCAATGTCAGCTCGGGGCAGGTAAGCTCCAATGACAAGATTATCCGCGTGGGTGCCTCTCCTTCTCCCCACGCCGAGATACTCGAGTTTGCCAGGCCGCTCATCGAGGCAAAAGGTTTTACCCTCGAAATCATTGAGTACTCAGACTATATGCAGCCAAATCAAGCCCTGGTAAGCGGCGAGCTCGACGCTAACTACTTTCAGCATGTTCACTATCTCGGCGCATACAACCAGGAGAACAACACCTCGCTCGTCACAGCCGGCAAGATCCATTTTGAGCCACTCTCCATCTACCCCGGCCGCCTGGCAAGCCTGGACGACCTGAAAAACTAAATTTACAGCTGTACCACAAGGGACTAGCAAGATGAGAGCAGTAGTACAAAGAGTCACTTTTGCAGATGTCACGGTATTTGATCCCGCGGAAGTTGACGCCGAGGCCAAAGCTGCGGGGACATACGATGGCGTCTACGCAAAGGAACCCGAAACATCAAATGACCTGCTCTCTACCGGCAGAACTGTTGGAGGTATCCCTGGCGGCGGCCTTGTTGTGTTTCTGGGCGTTGAGGTGGGGGACACAGAAAGTGATGCAAGCTATTTGGCGGACAAGATTTGCGGCCTCAGGATATTTGGAGACGATGAAGGCAAGATGAACAAGAGCCTGCTGGACTTTCCGGATGCTTCAATCCTGGCCATATCACAGTTCACCCTGTTAGGCGATGCGCGGAAGGGGAGGCGCCCAAGCTTCATCGATGCAGAAAAACCCGAGCGCGCAAACCAACTCTATAAAGACTTCGTAGAAAAGGTCACGGCAAACGGCGTACAGGTTGAAGAGGGCGAGTTCCAAGCCGACATGCTCGTACGAATCCACAACAAAGGACCAGTAACCATCATGCTCGACAGCAGAAAAAAGTTCTAGAAAAAAATAGGGCACCCGGCGCAATAGCTTATCTTTAATCCAACTCCTTTTAGTCTCAACCCACCCCTAGGCAGGCGGAGGCTCATAGATTTTGCCTGGCACGCTCTATTGGGTTTTCTCATATACTGAGAGTACTTGTGTCAGCTAAACGGTTCTCGGGGGTTAGAGTTCCAGGGAGCAATTGCTAAACGCTGGCAAGGAACCGAAGGAAGGTGCAATTATGACTCAGCAGCAAGAGTACTATCAAAAAGTTTCAGTACAACCGCAGCCAGTTCACGTGATACCGATATCAGCATCAAGCCGCTTAGTTGCTTTTCTCCTAGCTTTGTTCCTGGGCTTTTTAGGAGCGCACAGGTTTTATGTTGGAAAGATCGGAACGGCGGTTTTGATGATCCTCACTGCTGGAGGTCTTGGTATCTGGTGGCTTATCGACACCATAATGGTACTGGTAGGAGCTTTCAGAGATAAAGCCGACCTCCCCGTAAAAAAGTGGTAGCGCAACACAGATCCCAAACTTTAGCAACGCCTAATAATGCGAGGCTTGCATGTTGATGTAGTGGAGGAGTTCTGAGCGTTTGCGGATTTGGGTTTTTTCGTAGATGTGGCGAATATGGGTATTGACGGTGTAGGGAGAGATTACCAGCCGTTTGGCGATGCTGTCAGCGGTATGCCCCAGAGCCATCATGGTCATGATTTCTTGCTCACGTTTGGAGAGTTTGAACTCTTTGGCAACTTTGGCACAGATGTCCTTGAGTTCGTCAGTGCGCAGGGGGTCTGAGGTAAGCATTGCTATGCTGTATTCCTGCTTAACGAGGAAGATGAGCAGAATCAACAAGGCTGCGATAAAAACCAGGCAGGTGTCCGGCGTGAGGAAAACAGCAAGCGCAGGATAACTCTCATAGAAAATGGCAAGCGAATTGCCAAAGAGCACTCCAAGGCGAATGACTCCGCAGCTGAAGCTGAAGGCCCACACCGGAGGGATGAAGCCCCTCAGGGTCAGGATTCCAAAGTACATGATGAGCAGGATCTCAAAGATAGACGAGATAGCCAGCGCAAAGATGAATGCAATGAAGTAATAATCCTGAGTGGTGAGGAAGAGCGCAAAGGCTATGACCTCAACTACCAAGAGCCAGGGATAGAGCTTAAAGACGTTGATGCGATTCTTTGATGCGATGCAAACCCCGGTTATGAGCAACAGCAAAAGTGCCCCGCCGATGACACCGAAGGTGAAGCTATCTTCAAGAAAAGGCAGCTCCTCCCAGGGGATGATGGCGGCAAGGAAATAGCAGGCCATACTCGCAACAAAAGAGATACTGCAAACGATAATAAGGCTCCTCACCCCTCCTTTCGCGGTGTTCTTGGACAACAAAACGGGATAGGTGTTTTGCTTTTCGTTGCGATAGGATAAAAGAAGGCCGCCTGAGGCCAGGGGTAAAAGAGAAACGAAGACCGAGGCTATCACGGGTGGCAGTAACATTGCAATCAAGGTGGTAACCAAGAGCGTAAGGCCAAACACCATTCCAATATGCTTGATGGAGAAATGTGATTTAACGCGCGCAAAACGCTCTCCCCAGAGTATCCACAAAAGCGCTTCTGCCATGCCGAGAACAATGGCGGCAGCAAAAACTCCCACCCAGCTTGATTGAGTGGTCATGCCAAACAAGAGATACAAGCTGCCGGCAATCAATACGAGGGGAGCCACAAAGAAAAGCCAGCGCTGCTCGGAAAGATAGCGATTTCTGCCGATGATTCGAGCGATGACGAAGAGTGAAAACACCGTTGCAGCAAGATTAACCAGCCACGAGTAGGTCACGCTGTCATCGAGGAGTGCAACATGCGGAAAGACGTTGGGAACAAACCAAATACAATAGTGCCAGGCAAGCAGAATCGCAAAACCCAGGTATTTCAATGGTCCGGAGGAGGTGCTCTGTGATATGCCGGCCCCCTTGCTGGAGGCAGCTTCCTGTGACAATGGTGTATTCGATGAACCCATCCGGAGCCGACCTTTCTGCCGCAGAGAATAACGTCGTAGAGATTCCTCACGCACACAATTCTACTATACGCAAACTCTAAACCAGCATCACTAATTTATAAGTAGTCCATCGCAGAAACATAAGTATTTCTGGCTTCACTGCATTTTTGTGATGTTTTTGCAGGCAAATCACTTCAAGATGCCTCCAAGTTGATTTACCGCATTAACAACAAGAGGAATGGCTCAAAGCAGCCGAAAACAGCAAAAGGTTTTTGGAAATGGAGGCAAGAAATGATTAGAAAGGCACACGCAGAACTGAAGTACACGGATCTCTCCAAAGGGCGCCGTATCTTCTTGCTCTGTCTGGTAAGTATGGGCAGTTCGATTCTGTATACCCCGGTTTACTTAAAGAGCGTCTTTTATGATCCCTTGATGGAAGCCATCGGTTGCACCAATGCCGATTTGGGTGCGCTTCTTGCAGCCTACTCAATTGTTGCCATCATCTGTTATCTGCCGGCTGGCGTTGTTGCCGACAAGGTGCGCGTGCGCACCCTTTCGTGGGTTGGCATGATTACCACAGCGGGACTCACGTATTGGTACGCAATGCTGCCGTCGCTTGAAGTGCTCTATGCGGTGTTCATCGGCATGGGCTTCACTACCATTCTTATATGGTGGGGAACACGCTACAAGCTGGTGCGGCTGATTAGCTCAGAGGACAGCTACCCTTCGCAGATCGGTATCAGTTACTCAGTCTATGGAGCGGCTGGGCTCGTGGTTGGCCTCATCAACACCGCCATTGTCTCTGCCATTGCGAGTGCAGCGCAGTCAATATCGGTAGTACTCGCCTTCATCGCTACCTTGATTCTTATCATCGGCATTCTATCCTTTCTCTTCATTCCCAAGTTCGAAGGAGAGATTCAAAAGGAGAGCAAGGGCTTCAGCTTGCGTGAAACCCTGAAGGCCTTCAAGAACCCGGGCGTCATCTGGGCAGCCATTGCGATGTTCTTCATCTACGCAGTTTATCAAGGCGTCACCTACACAACTCCTTTCATGACCGCATGCTTTGCCGCCCCCATTGCTCTGGTATCAATTGTGGGTCTCATCCGCACCTACGGTATAGGTCTGCTCGCCGGACCGGCTGCCGGCGGCCTGGCCAGACTGCTCAAGTCGCCCTCAAAGGCAATCATGATTTTCTTAATTGCCTCCCTGGTGGTGCTGGCGGCATTCCTGGTGCTGCCACACGATGCAGCCATGCTCATGGCAGTAGCCGCGCTGATTGTTGTGGTAGGTTTTGTCTCCTACGGTTGCTTCAGCATCGGCTCATCCACGCTCACCGAGGCCAAGGTTCCGCTGCCAATCTTTGGCACTGCAACCGGCCTGCTGTCGGTAGTGGGCTTTTTGCCTGACGCCTTCTTGCACACCTGGTTTGGGTCCTTGATAGACAACCACGGCAATGATGCCTTCAACATGATATTCATCGTCCTCATCATCTTCAGCGCTGCCGGACTGGCTGCTGCCTGGATGGTGCGCAGGCACGGGCTCAAGGCCCAGGCAAGAATGACCTTAGAAACCAATGAAAGCGAAAAGATTCAGTAGAAGTATCAACAATCAAAAGCAAAAACAAGAAAACAGGAGGAAAGAAAAATGGATTTCAAACTAAACGAGGATCAGCAATTGTTTGTAGAGAATTTCAGAGAGCTCATGCAGCGCGAGAGCTGGGACGTGTACTTCAACGAGTGTGATAAGAATCACGAGTACCCCATCCGCTGGACGTCTGCACTGTGCGAGCTGGGCTTTGACCAGATAATGTTGCCGGAAGAGCACGGCGGTCTTGAGCTGGGCCTGGTAACCCTCACCGCAATCTATGAGGAATTAGGTCGCTGGGGTGCTCCCCTTTATGTGCTCTATCAGCTGCCGGGCTTTGAGACCATACTACGCGAGGGCACGCAAGAGCAAATCGACAGTGTCATGGCCTATCTCGGCACCGGCGCCCAAATATGGAACTCTGCCTGCACAGAGCCGGGAGCCGGCTCAGACGTGGGCGGCCTGTCCACCACGTACAAGCGCCGCAACGGCAAAGTCTATCTCAACGGGCAAAAGACCTTCATCACCAGCTCAAAAGAGTCACCCTACCTCGTCATCATGGCCCGCGACGCAGACAATTACGACACCTTCTCCGAGTTCTTTGTTGACATGAGCCTGCCCGGCATCACGATTACCCCTCTTGAGAAACTCGGGTTGAAGATGGACAGCTGCTGCGAGGTTTATCTCGATGAAGTTGAACTTGAAGAAAAGGACTTCTTTGGAACCGAAGGCAACGGCTTTAGGCGCGGCATCAGCGACTTTGACTTTGAGCGCTTCTTGGTAGGAGCCAGCAACTATGGCGTGGCACTTTGCGCTTATGAAGATGCAATCAAGTACGCAAATATGCGCGAGCAGTTTGGCAAGCCCATTGGGCGTTTTCAGCTCAACCAGCTGAAGATCTGCGAAATGACCATCAAGCTCAACGCCATGAAGAACATGCTCTATGAAACCGCCAGCGCCTTTGACGCCGGTGAGATGACTGCAGCTCAGGCAGCCATGTGCAAGTACTACTGCGCCAATGCTGCCTTCTCGGTGGTCGACGATGCCATGCAAATCATGGCTGGCGTAGCCATTGCCGGCGACCATCGCATTCAGCGCATCTGGCGCGACCTGCGCGTAGACCGCGTCTCCGGCGGCACCGACGAGATGATGATTCTCACGGTGGCCAAGGGCGTCTTAAGACAGTACAAGGCCTGATTGCAAACTTAAAGAATCACGACGATTGATAAGGAGAGACAGATGTCACTGGAAACTAACAAGCCTTCCTTTGGTGTTCTTGACGGAGTCAAGGTAGTCTATGCTGCCGTAGAGCTTGCTGCCCCCAAGGCCTGCGATCTCATGGCCGACTGGGGTGCAGATGTGGTTTGGCTTGAGAACACCGGCGCGGGAGACACGATTCGCGATACCGCCTGGGTCAAACAGGCTGAGCGTCGAAACCAACGCAGCGTTGCCCTCAACTATTTTTCTGACGAAGGCAAAGAAGTACTCTTTAAGCTCATCAAAGAGGCCGATATCTTCATCGAGGCCAGCAAGGGCGGAACCTGGGCAAAGAAGGGCATCACCGACGAGGTTCTCTGGGCAATCAACCCCAAGCTCGTCATAGTCCATGTATCAGGCTTTGGTCAAACCGGAGATCCCGAGGTGGTCAAGCGTGCTGCTTATGACCTCACCGTTATGGCTTACAGCGGTTACATGAGTCAAAACGGCACGCCGGACCAACCGATGAACCCGGGCCCTTATGCCGGAGATTATTTCAACACTCTGATGATTCTCAGCTCCTGCTTGGCTGCGCTGTATCGCGCCGAGAAAACCGGCAAGGGCGAGAGTATTGACCTGGCGATGTTTGAGACCCTGCTCGCCATTGGCCAGTACTACCTCGTTGACTACCTCAATGACGATATCATCTGGCCCCGCCCCGGAGCACGCAATCAGAATCTCTGCGCCATAGGCGAGTATAAATGCGCAGACGGCTTTATCGGCCTCTGTGTCTACGGGGTAGATCAAAACAAGTACCTGCTTGAGTGTATTGGGCTTGGGCACCTGTGGGGCTCCGAGCACATTCCTGAGGACACCAGCGGTCTTTGGCTGTCTAACCCGCACGCCGAAGAGATTGAAAGCAAGCTTGAGGAGTATTGCCTCACGCGCAATAGGCGCGCTATTGAGGAGGACTTTGCCGCCCATCGCATTGCCGCACAGGTTGTGCTGGAGTTTCCTGACCTGGTCAAAGAAGAGCACTTCAAGGCCCGTGAAGTATGGCTTGACTGGGAGACTGAAGACGGACAGACCTTCCACGGCCTCAACGTATTTCCGCGCTTCAAAAACAATCCGGGGCAAGTGTGGCGCCCTCTGCCCAGGCATGGGCAGGACAGCGCCGACGTGCTCTCAAAGCTCGGGTACACCAATGAGCAGATCTCTGAGCTCGCCGGCAATAACGTAGTGAAGCTCGGCTAGTAAACACAGGATAAAAGGCTTACGAGAAGGAAGGGAAGGCACGGAGATGACCGACACTGTGGGAAATGAAACCATCAGAAGTCTTTGGGACAATCTTGCGCACACGCGCGGTGATCATCCGTTCCTGGTTTTCCATAGTCGCACCGGTGAAGTGCGTGAATACACCTACCGTGAGTTCAACGACGAGATCAACCGCACGGCAAACCTCTTTCTCCAACTGGGAGTCGAGGCTGGCGAAGTGGTAGCGGTGCACATGCACACCTCTCCTGAATTCTTGATGTGCCTGTTTGGTCTGACCAAGATAGGTGCGGTCATGGTGCCGATAAACGAGCAGTACCTGCAGCGTGAGTGTGAGTATGTGCTGGAGAAATGCTCCGCAACCTGTGCCGTTATTGAGGATCAGTACCTGGATATTTACGAGAGCATCATGGAAAACGAAGCACTCCTCCCCAAAGGAATCTTTCCCACCAGCCCTCAAGGGGAGCCTCGGCCTCACAGCTTTGAATGCATCAAGGATGCGCAGTCAGCTGAACTGACTGAAGTAAGGCCGCTTGACTCAAGCATGCTTGCAGAGATTCTGTTCACCTCGGGCACCACCTCGTGCCCCAAAGGCGTGATGCTCACCCACGCAAACCTCATCTTCTCGGGCCATTACGGCAACTGGGAAACCAACATGAACAAAGACGACCGCCTTCTCACCACAATGCCCGCCTGTCATTCCAACTTTCAACTCGCAGCGATGACCCCGGTGCTTACCGCCGGAGCAACCCTCATCGTGGTTGAGAAATACTCGGCACGAAATTTTTGGAATCAGATTTGCTCGTACCGCGCAACCGTCACCCAGGCAGTTGCCATGATGGTGCGCACCCTTTTGATGCAGCCGGTGCAAGCTGATGAGAAGAATCACTGCCTCCGCGAAGTCCTCTACTTTTTGCCTCTCTCCAATGAGGAAAAGCTGGCCTTTGAGGAGCGTTTTGCCACCCGCATTCTCAACACCTACGGCTCAACAGAAACCATTGCCTGGGTCATCACTGACCCGCCGGTGGGAGAGAGAAACTGGCCTTCAATCGGCAGAGTTGGCCTGCCCTATGAAGCCAAGGTAGTTGATGAAGACGGCAAAGAGCTCCCGTATGGTGAGATTGGCGACCTGATGATCAAAGGCGTACCGGGCCGTACGCTCATGAAGGGATACTACAAAGACGAGCAGGAAACAGCGCGAGTCTTGGATGCCCAGGGCTGGCTGGTCACCGACGACAAAGGATACCAAGACGAGTCAGGCTGGTTTTACTTTGTTGACCGAAAAGCCAACATGATTAAGCGCTCCGGAGAAAATATCTCTGCCACTGAGATTGAGGCCATCTTGATGGATCACCCGCTCATCGCCGAGGCCGCCATCATTGGTATTCCCGACCCCATACGCGACGAGGCGGTCAAAGCCTTCATTCTCCTCGAAGAAGGCGCAACAATCACCACAGAAGAGGTGTTGGAGTTTTGCGCCTTGCGCATGGCTCCCTTCAAGATACCTTCGGTCATTGAGTTTGTAGAGTCTTTTCCCCGAACTTGCAGCCTCAAGATTGAGAAGAAACTTTTGAAAGAGCAAGAGCAAGATCAACCCGGCGTGCAGCCACGCCGGTGCATCGACACAAAATAAACGGCGCAAAAGCGCCATCAAACCGGCACATGACAGCAAGGCGCTGCATGGCAAAAGAAAGGAAAGAGAAAATGGCTATTAGCACAGAGATCGTCGGCAAGGAATTTGGTCCCTTTGTACGCGAGTACACGTTTAAAGACCTTGAGATTGTAGCACTTGGCTGCAACGCGGCATTTGACGGCAAGACCGACCTGTTCTACGTCAATGAGAAAGACGCCAATAATCCTCAACTCAAGGTGCTCCCCATCTTTGGTGTGCCCCTGACGGTTCATGAGGAAATGACCCTCACGCTCGACTACGGCTACAACTACGCAGGTTCGCTCCACTTTGGGTTTGAGATTAATTTTCACGCCCCCTTCAAAATGGCAGACCGCATTGAGACCTTTGTGACGCAAGAGGCCCTCTATGACCGCGGTGAGGGCAGGGGCTCCCTGTCAAAGCAGGTGGGCAAGTCCTACAGCGCCGATGGTACGCATCTTTGTACGGTTGAGACCTGGGACGTCTGCATCTACGACGGCGGCTGGGGCGGAGAAGCGCCACCAAAGGACATAGTCGAAATGCCGGAGCGCGCGCCCGACGTTGAGGTTTTTGAGACCATGCCCTTGAATATGCCGCTGATTTACCGTCTTATGGGCGACTGGCACCAGCAGCACATCGACTGGAGCTACACCGAGCAGACCGGCCTCGATCGTCCCATTGCACATGCCATCAGCTATGCAGGTTTGGTGATGCGCCACGCCATCGCGAGTTTCTTCCCCGAGCAGCCCGAGCGCATGACCCGTTTCAAGACCCGCGTAACCTCCCCGGTCATCCCCGGAACCGACCTGGTCACCAGGATGTGGAAAGTAGGCGACAAAGAGATCCGCTTCCAGCTGTGTGATGCCGATGTAGCCGAGACAGGCTCCAAGCCTCACCTCAATTGGGGCATCATCGAGTGGGAATAACTTGCAGGGTAGGGAACAAGGGCTGAATCCAGGGAGGAGTCACCATGAGTAAAACGATGGACGATGTGAAGATGTCGCTCTTTTTGCGCAAGATCACGGTCTTCTCAAGTGGTGGGGCCTTTCTGGACGGCTACGTACTTGCACTTATCGGGGTTGCCCTCACGCAAATCGTCCCGACCTTTAACCTGAGTGTTGAATGGAGCGCCGCCATCGGCGCTTCTGTTCTTGTGGGCATCTTTGTGGGCACCATAGTGGGCGGATACCTCACCGATCTCTTTGGCAGAAGAAAGATGTTCATCATAGATATCGCAGCCATTGGGGTGTTCTCGGTACTGAGTATCTTTGCCGTGACCCCCTTGCAGCTGGTGCTGGCACGCTTTTTTGTGGGTGTGTTTGTGGGTGCCGACTACCCCATAGCCACCTCACTTATAGCTGAGTTCACCCCCAAGAAGAGCCGCGCAATCTCTATGGGCATAGTGTCTGCCTCTTGGTATCTGGGAGCAACCGTTGCGGCTTTTGTCGGCTTTTTTCTCTACGGTATTGAAGACGGCTGGAAGTGGATGCTCGGCAGTGCGGTAATTCCCTGCATTATTTTGCTCATTGGGCGCCATGACATTCCTGAATCCCCCATGTGGCTCATCAAAAAAGGCCGCCACGCAGAAGCCCGAAAGGTCACTGACCGGGTTTTTGGCAAGGATGTGGAAATACAGGTAGAAACGTCCGAGAACAAAACCGCCTTTCGCAAGATTTTCTCAAAGGGTTATGGCAGGCGCATCGTGTTTTTGGGCATTCTGCAGCTTTGCCAAGTGGTGCCTATGTATGCCATCTATACCTTTGGGCCAGACATCATGACAGCCTTTGGTTTTGGAGAAGGAAGAGAGGCAATACTGGGCGAGAGCACGGTGAGTTTATTCTTCTTGATTGGTTCTATCCCCGCCATGTTTTGGCTTAACTCCCTGGGACGCCGCAAGCTGCTTATCGGCAGCCTTGCGTTGATGTCTGTTGGCCTTGTGGTGCTGGGAGTTGTTCCCACTGCGCCGATGATTGTGATTATCCTTGCCTTTGGGGTCTACGCGTTTTTCAGTGGCGGCCCGGGCATTCTTCAGTGGCTCTATCCCAATGAGCTCTTTCCCACCGAGATCAGGGCCTCGGCTGTGGGCACTGCCATTGCCATCTCTCGAATCGGCACTATCGTTGCCACCTTCTACACGCCGATATTTCTCTCCAGTTATGGCATTGGCCCCACCATGTTGGTTGCCGCCGGTCTCGTGTTACTGGGCCTCACACTCTCAATATTTATGGCGCCGGAAACCAAGGGCCGCTCGCTCGTTGAAACCAGTTCGCTCGATCTGGATAAATAAGAGTAAAAAACACATAGCAAGTTTTTAAGTAGATGCGATTTCACATGCTTTTGACGATGTAAACAGGCACGTATGCATGCGAAGATTCCTGCAACACAACAAGAAGACCTTAGAAGTGTTGCCAAGTTTCAGTAAAGATCCAAGGAAGGAAAGAAGGTGCCCAATGAAGATAGCAGTTTGCTTTAAGGTAGTTCCCGATGACCAGGACATCCTGGTTAACTCGGACAGAAGCTTGGATTATTCCAAGGCTCAACAGATAGTGTCCACCTATGACCTCAACGCCATTGAGGTTGCCGCACAGCTGGCTAGTACGCATGAGGCATCGCTTGTTGCCCTCACGGCGGGCTCTGCGCTTATCGACAGCTCCAAGCTGAAGAAAGGCGTGCTTTCTCGCGGAGTTGATGAGCTCTTCATGATTGCTGACGACGCCTGTACCAACATGGATGCGCTTGCCACTGCGGCAGCTCTAGCAGATCTGGTAACCAAAAACGGCGGCTTTGATCTCATCATCTGCGGCGACGGCTCAGCCGATAACTTTGCTCGCCAGGTTGATGTTCAGCTGGCCGCAAAGCTTGGTCTTCCGGTGGTTACCTCTGCATCAAAGCTTGCGATAGAAGCAGGCGCTTTGGTGGTAGAGCGCAGCCTTGAGGATGTAATTGAAGTAGTGCGGGTTTCAATGCCGGCAGTTGTGTCGGTGACCCCTGATGCTGCACTACCGCGCATACCCGGCATGAAGGAGATAGTTGCTGCGGGCAAAAAGCCCTCGGAGGTACAAGCCTCAGGCTCCTCTGTGGTTTCTGCCCTGGAAGTACTGGACTGCCGTGCCCCCGAGCAAGTAGCACGCAAGCTCCAAGTTATAGACGCCAGCCAAGACGGCGCCATCGAACAATTTGTTGCTGCCCTTAAAGCAGCGGTTTAGAAAGGGAGAACACCATGAAAACACTGGTTTTTGCTGAGAGGTCAGAGGCGGCAATACGCCTTGCAGCCGGAGCGCGCACTGTTGCCAACGAGGTAGTGCTCGTACTAATTGGTGAGCTGCCCGCCACTGTTGGCAGCGCTGACAAGATTATCCACATCGCTCTGCCCACCGGAGAGGTGTATGACAATGCAGCCGATACCGTCAATGCTGTGTTTGACTCCGAGGCTCCTGACTTGGTTCTCATTGAGTCAACCCGCCACCTCAGGGTCATTGCCGGCAAACTTGCGGCCCACGTTGGCACCTCGGTCATCACGGACGTCATTGAGTTTGATGGCAGCACGCCGGTCAGCATGTATTTTGGCGGCGTAGCCCACCGTAAGCTTAAGGCCTCTGGCGTATCGATCCTTACGATTGGGCCATCGGTCTTCTCTGATGTGCCTGCTACTGAAGTTGCACCTGAGAGTGCCGTTATTGAAGAGGCGGCCTGGGTTGCCCCCAGCGCAGCGCTTGAGTTGCTTGAAGTCCGCCCCATTGAAAAGAGTGGCGTTGACCTGTTTGGTGCCGATGTGGTGGTAGCAGCTGGTCGTGGCTTTGCCGAAGAGTCTGACCTTGAGCTCGCACGAGATCTCTGCTCAAAGCTCAATGCCGGCCTGGGGTGCTCGAGGCCTCTCACTGAGGGGCTTGATTGGCTGCCAACAGAGGCCTACATCGGCGTTTCCGGCCAGATGCTTGAGCCAAAGGTCTACATTGCCGTGGGCATCTCAGGCCAGATGCAGCACATGGTTGGCTGCAACAGGGCCGAGACGATATTTGCCATCAACAAGGATAAGAATGCCCCCATCTTCAAGCAATGCGATTATGGCCTTGTAGGCGACCTGAAAACCCTGCTGCCCGCACTCTCCGCAGCTCTCTAAGTTAACCGACTGTGCAAAACGATTAAGGAAAAGGAGTTCTCAACATGGCAGATTATGATGCGATTATCGTAGGCTCTGGTTGCGCAGGCGCCATTGCAGCTTACGAGCTGGCCAAAGCAGATAAAACGGTGCTTGTAGTTGAGCGCGGAAACTTTGCCGGCTCAAAGAACATGACGGGTGGGCGGCTCTACCTCCACTCGCTCAAAGAAGTATTCCCCAACTGTGCCGAGGAGGCACCCCTGGAGCGACGCATCGCGCATGAGCGCATCTCGCTGATGACCTCTGATGCAAGCTTTACTGTTGACTTTTCAAGCAACGAGATGCTTAAAGATGGCCAGGACTCCTATTCCGTTTTGCGCGCGTCCCTCGATCAGTGGCTCGCCGAACAGGCCGAAGAAGCCGGGGCTGATTACATCTACGGCATCACGGTTGAAGAGCTTGTCAAAGACGGTAGCAAAGTCATTGGCATCCGTGCCGGAGACGATGAAATCACCGGCGAGGTAGTCTTGCTCTGCGATGGAGCCAACTCCCTGCTTGCTGAGTCAGCCGTTGGCTTTCAGCGCCCCAAGGCAAGCACGCTTGCAGTTGGTATTAAGCAGGTAATAGAGATTCCCGCCTCAGTCATCGAAGACAGAGTGCTGGCGGGCGAAGGAGAAGGGGCCGCCTGGCTTTTTGTGGGCGATGTGACCAAAGGGCACGTAGGCGGCGGCTTTATGTATACCAATAAGGATTCAGTCTCCCTCGGCATTGTTGCAACCATCTCTGACCTGGCTACTTCTTCTACCCCCATCTACCAGATGCTTGAGGATTTCAAGGCGCATCCTGCCATTAAGCCTCTCATCAAGGGCGGCAAGGTGCTGGAGCATTCGGGGCACATGGTTCCCGAGGGTGGGCGCAATACAATGCCCAAGCTCGTAGGCGATGGCGTAATGATTGTAGGAGACAGCGCAATGATGTGCATGAATCTCGGCTACATGATTCGCGGCATGGACTTTGCCATAGCTGCCGGCATGCACGCTGGCCGTAGTGCGGTTGAAGCCCTGGATGCAGGCGACACATCGGCTCAGGGTCTGGCAGGATATATCTCTGCACTAGAGAACTCCTTTGTGCTGAAGGATCTTGAGCAGTTCAAGAGATTCCCGCACTTTATGGAGTCAACCACCCGCATATTCAACGAGTACCCGGTGTTGGTTCGCGACGTTTTCAACAAGCTGTTTGTTGTTGACGGCAGCCCTGTTGCACCCATCAAGCGCTCGATGATGCCCCTGGTGAAGAAGATTGGATTTGGCAAACTGTTCAAGGACGCACGAGGAGGGATGAAAGCCTTATGAGTGAATTGCATATAACCGTCAACATAGATGAGTATCTCGCTCTCAACAAATTTGACGTTGACGAAGAAACCGCACACATCGAGTTAGTTGAAAACCCAGACATGACCGAGTTCCTCAAGCTGGTCAGGGTGTGCCCCGCAGGCCTGTATCGAATCAGCGAAGACGGAAAAACCAGCTTTGACTACGCAGGCTGCCTCGAATGCGGAACCTGCCGCATAGCCTGCAGAGACACCATCATTCAAAAATGGATCTACCCAAGCTCCACCAAAGGCATTGAATACCGCTACGGCTAAGCAACAGGCGAGCTTCATGTACTGCAAAACAAAGAGCCGTTATCTACAACGGCTCTTTGTCTTTCTCGTGCGTTGGCACAATTATTCGCTTAAAACGACGACAGACTCTCGTTTCGCTCTTTTACATTGGGGTTGTCGCTGGCGTTCATGGTGAGGGTTATCTTGACGTTATGCTCTAAGGTAAGGTACTCGTTGCCCGAATCATCATAGATCATGGTTGTATACGAGCCTTTGGTTCCAAAGGCCAGGTCTTCTCCGTACCATCTGTCGCCGGTTCCCTCTTTAACTATGTAGCTGCCGGGGGCAAGGTTAATAAGCACCGAGGAGTTGGCGTTGAGGAAGAGCGTAACCACTAGCGTTTCGCCGCTATATATCTTGAAGTAGGAGCCGCCAGTAGAGTAGTTGTAGTTGATCTCAAGGGCGCTCATGTCATAGTAGAATCCAGGGTCTTGATAGAGGATTCCCGTAGCCGGAAAAGGAAAGTGGCATGCTGCTGCCCGCTCGGCAGAGTCCTCAAAACTCCCGAGGGCGATAAAGGCGTTGTAAGCCTTCTCAAGCTCTCCCTCTTCTAGGTACCCTTCTGCACGCTCATACCTGCATTGCTTTACTCTCAGCTCGGAATCCTGATAGCTGCCCAGTGCTTGAAAAGCATCGATGGCAGCTGTAAGGTCACCGGCAGCATAGAGGTTTTCGGCAATTCCATACTCACACTTGCTGATCCATTCATCTATGCCAGAGATACTAGAGCGCTCAAGCCAGGTAAAAGCATCTTTTGCCTTTGCGAACTCCCCCTTGTCATAGAGCGCAACGGCTTCTTCAAAGCGCACATAATCGTTGCTTATCCGAGCCCAGCTGGCAGACTCCAGGTAGTCTTCCAGCGCAAGGAATTCCTCGTGCGCCTGGGCGTAATTACCCATCTCAAACTGCTCCATCGCCTGGTCATAAGCATTGCTACGCAGCATCTCGGGCACCGCAAATGCGCCCACGGCAGCCAGAGCAAGCACTAGAGCAGCAGCCAGCGAAATCACCAGCGGCTTCTTGCTCTTCTTTTTCTTAGCAGCTGGGGGCATAACGCTTAAAGGAGCCTGCACCGGCAGCCCCTGCGGGGGAGGAGGCGCAACCGGCGCAACTGGCGCAACCGGTGCAACCGGCGCTACCAACACTGCCGGCTGCGCTGGCGCTTGCACTGGCAAGCCAACTTGAGCTTCAGTCGGCGGCCTAATCGGCAAAGGCGCTCCAACAGGAGGAGGCGGCGGCGGTGACTGAGGCGCTAGGTAATTGTCATTCACGGGAATCTCCTTCAGGTAAAACCATGACAAGCAGCAGGGTCACTCTTTCTTCAGGCAAAGAGTACGCCACCAACACCAAGTTTTGGTCTGCTCTGAGCAGACAAAAAGTGCGTTGCTAGGGTCGGGGCACCAGCACCGCTCCACCGTCTCACCGTCCCACTGTTCCACTGCTCCACTGTCCCCGTCCCCTGTAGCGCACTCTCCCCGTCCGCAACGATACAAACCCGACCCCTCTCTCACCTCGTCCTCTGGCACTTCCTTTCCTATGCAAATTCCTGAAAGAGCCTAGCAGAGTCTCGTGGCACAGAATACACAGTTTATAGCAGAAATGACTCGAAAAAGGCACATTTTGCATGCGCCAATACACGACATCTTTACAAACACGCTATCTACCAGTGTTTAAGCCTGACTCGACAAAACGAGTTTCTTGTGAAGACAGCAAAAAGTGCCTTTTTCGAGTAATTTCAGCTAAGAACTGCTAGAATCGTGGCATGGAGCTCCTTATCAGTCACAGATCCGCGTTAGAGTACTGGCGCCTTCATGGCAAGGTGCAAGTAGACCCCAAACGGCGTCAGCGCAAGAGGGCGGCTCCTGTGGAGGCTCTGGCTGCCTCTGAGCTAAAGCGCATGGACACCCGTGGTCTCACTTTTCCCTTGGAGATTATGCTAGGAGCCCCGTCAGCCAAAAGGAGGTTGCAAGCGGTGAGGACACACATCGTAAGCGCGCCTCTGCCGGAGGGCAGCATCATCGATGTTGGTGGAGGGCTGCTTGTAGCTTCCCCGGAACTTTGCCTTTTTCAGTTAGTCAAAAGTCTGCCGCTTGCGAAAACGCTGCTACTGGGTCTTGAGTTCTGTGGCAAATACGCACTGCCGGCAAACAATGCCGCCCTCGAGAATCCCGAGGTCAAAGAGAAGGGTTTTAAGAATCGCCCGGCTCTCACCAGCACGGATAAACTCTCGTCTTTCCTTGCCCGTTGTGGTGGAATACTCAATCAGAAGTACTCTCAGGGCGTATTGCCCTACATCAATAACGGATCAGCCTCTCCAATGGAGAGCAGACTCCTTATTATGCTCACTTTGCCCTACCGCCGCGGCGGTTTTGGTCTTCCCATGCCGGAGCTGGATGCGCCGGTAGAACTTGGTAAGGCTACGAGCAAAATCGTAGGAAAGCATGGCTCAGACAGGTCGAGCAAAGCCGCCAAAGGCTACCGTTGCGACCTCTACTGGCGCGATCTTAAACTGGCAGCAGAATACGACAGCGACATATACCACTTGCACTCTGAGCAAAAAGCCAAAGACTCAAAGAAGAAGAACTACCTGCTCTCAAAGGGTGTTCATGTCATTTCAGTGTCAAGATTGCAGATGCGCAGTGTTGCGGAGATCGAAAGAGTTGCCCAGCAGCTGGCTGCTTGTCACAGCAGACAGCTCAGGCACAACGAGAGTCCCTTGTGGGCTAAAAAGCACCTCCAACTGCGCAGCCAGCTGCGCCTTTAATGTGTACGCCTTGGGGGCTGCGCCCCCAAACCCCGCTTCATATATAAAAAAAAGAAAAGAGCGATAAACGGGGGCTCTGCCCCCATGCCCCCGCCCCATTAAAAAACAAGGACAGTTTTTTGACAGGGAACCCTTCTGCTCTCAGACTTAACGCAACTGTTGCGCTTACTCTGACTGGTTGCGGTTAGTGTTGCGGTTAGTTTGGAAAGTTTGGTTAATTTACCATAAGGATTTCAATCGGCGGATGAACAGAAACATTAATCAGGCGCTTGACCAGTGATATGAGTTTCCTTGAGTTTAGACTATAATCGGTGGAAGCTTTTCTTTATCGGAAAATTGAAAGCGCAAGGAAACTCATTGGTAGCACTAGGCTTATTCTTTGTTTTATTGGCCATACTGTTGGTGGCTATAGCTGTTGCGATTCTTGGGATTATTCTCGTGAGTCGCCATCGCGCAGATAAAACGCAGCCACTATTGAAATACGGGATAAATCTGCCCGTCAATATCCAGTTAATCGTTGGCACCGCACTCATTGCGCTGAGCGCCGTATTCATCTTTTGGGTTGCATGGTCTGCTATTGAGTGGATTATGGTGAGACTATAAGATCGAAGGGATCATCCATGCGTGTAGTTGCCGCCAGGTCGGAGCTTTGCTCTGGGTGCAGAGCCTGTCAAGTGCTCTGTTCGCTTGCCCGTTTTGGGGTGAACAACCCAAAGAAATCTGCTTTGCAGATTATCGGACATTTTCCTGAGCCGGGGGTCTATGAAATCAACATCTGCTCTCAATGCGGCGTTTGCGCGGAAGAATGCCCCGTTGAGGCTATTCAGGCAAATGAGACTACTTATGACATTGACGCGGATGCATGTACCAACTGCGGTATCTGTGCCGAGGTCTGCCCCTCCAACTCCGTAACGCAGCACGCTGCCCTTGAGGTGCCCATTAAGTGCGTATCTTGTGGCGAGTGCGTGGAATACTGCCCGCGCTCTGCCCTTGTGTGGAACTAGGAGAGCCGCCGCAAGATGAAGGGGATACATCAGAAAATACTGCGCATTAATCTCAGCAACGGCGAAAGCCGCATTGAAAAGCGCGACGAGGCGTTTTACCGTGCCTGGCTGGGAGGCCGCGGCATGGGTGCCAAGATACTCTATGACGAGGTTCCAACAACAGCCAACCCACTGGGGCCGGAAAACATCCTCTTTTTTGGTGGAGGCCCTCTGAGTGGCGTGTTTGCTCCTGCGGCGGGCAAGGCTTCTTTCGTTACAAAATCCCCGCTCACCGGTGGCTACGCTGATTCCAATATCGGTGGCCACATTGGGCCGGAGCTAAAATACGCTGGTTACGATGCACTCATCCTTGAAGGCATTGCGCCCGGTCCTTCGCTGTTGATCATCGATGACGACAAGGTCATCATAAAACCAGCGGACTACCTCTGGGGCAAAGGAACCTTTGAGACTGAAAAAGCCCTCAAAGACGAGCTGGGTGAAGACTTTCAGATTGCCGCCATTGGCCCGGCGGGAGAAAACCTGGTTAAAATCGCCTGCATCCAGCACGATTATGGCCGCCAGGCCGGGCGACTGGGCGTAGGCGCAGTCATGGGCTCAAAGAAACTGAAGGCGTTTGCCATACGCGGCACTCAGGACATCCCAGTTGCAGACCCTGCTCAGCTGCTGGAACTAGGCAAAAAAGCCTTTTTAAGTTGCTACAGCAAGCCGGGCTTTGAGGAGTGGACACCTATGGGCACGGCGGGTGTCACTAATTGGGTCAATGAAAACGGTGCTTTTCCCACTCGCAACTTTAGCACCACCTATTATCCCGGTTATTTGAATATGAACGGCGAATCACTGCTAGAGCGCATCCTCAAGACTGACAAAGGCTGTTTTTCCTGCCCCACACCCTGTGGGAAATACTCCAGCGCAGCAGGGACATTTAAAGGCGCAGATAAAGAAGAAAAGTTTGAGGTGATGGTTGAAGGGCCGGAATACGAAACCATCGCCTTAGTCGGCGGCAACTGCGAGCTGGCGTCGATAGAAGAAGTTGCCTACGCCAACTATGTTATGGACGACTTAGGTATAGACACCATGTCAGCCGGCGGCATCGTGGCTTTTACTCTGGAGTGCATTGAAAAGGGTGTCCTCGGCAAGGAGCGCTTTGATGGCCGCGAGCTCAAGTTTGGTAGCCTGGACTCGGTGCTCTACCTTTCAGAACTGATCGCACGCCGCGAGGGCATCGGCGATCTTCTGGCTGAAGGAGTCAAGGTTGCCGCTGCCGAGATAGGCGGAAATTCCGAGCACTATGCCATTCAGATCAAGGGCTTGGAGCAATCCGGCTACGACAGCCGCAATGCGCCGGCCATGATGCTGGCCTATATGACGGCGGACGTAGGCGCGCACCACAACCGCGCTTGGGCAATCTGGTTTGACGTTGAGGTTGGAGTTGATATTCTTGAAAGCAAGGCGGAAAGAGTCATCCAACTCCAGCACATTCGTCCCTTCTTTGATCTTATGGGCTGCTGCCGTCTGCAGTGGGTGGAGCTGGGGCTGGAGCTGGAGTACTATACCTATATCCTCAATGCCGTAACCGGGTGCGGTTACACCTGGAATGAGATGATGCAGATATCCGAGAAGGTCTACAACCTTACCCGCATGTTCTGGGTCAAGCACGTACCGGGCATAGGGCGTTCTTGGGATTGGCCGCCACCACGCATGGTGGAAGAAGAGGTCCCCTCAGGGCCTTCAGAGGGCAAGAAGATATCCATAGAAAACCTTAACTGGCTTTTGGATCGCTACTACCATCTGCGCGGCTGGGACAGCAACGGCATTCCAACAGCCGAGCAGCTGCAGAAAATCGGCCTGCCCGAGTGCGTTAAGGATCTTAACTAAAGCTGTGGAGCAAACGAAGAAAGGGAGGCAGACCTCAGACCTGCCTCCCTTTCTTGCGTGCCGATTGAATGCGTGTTAGCTGGAGAATAATTCGCTGCCGGACACCTCTATCAATGTTTGGATATCAGTATCCTTGCCCGAGTACCCGTATACCCTCAAGCCAAAATCTTCTTTGGCGCTGATTTTGGCAATCATGCCGCGGCCCTTGAACTTAGGCGACATGCCGCCATCGATACTTATGAATCTCACGCGCTTTTTATCGTCGCGGTTTATCACTCCCATGCCGTTGGCTTCCAGCTTATCAATGGTGTTGTGACCGCAGATAATAATCGGTATCCCCAGTCTGTCCAAAACGCTACCGAGGCCTGTTGCCAGGAGTTCTTCAGTGGTTTTATCGGCGGTGGACCCCTCGTTATCAAGCGCAAGCCAGCCTGCAGCGGCAAGATTGTTGGCAATCATCTTTGGCTTGATGATGGTAGTCTCATCAGCGTAGATAGAATTGAAGAGGGTCAGAGCCTCTCGTATCTCGGATGCCGATTGAGTTGTCTCGTCAAAGTCACGAATATCTTGGGCAATTGCGTCAAATCCCTGGAAGATTTCTTGGTCTTTATAGTGCACGCCCTTGAAGTAAAAACCCTCGATGCGCTCGCCGCTCTCATCATGGGTTGCCAGTCTGCCGGTGTCCATGTTGACTTTGCCTATAGAGACAAGGCCTCTCTTGTCTACCGGCAGCATGCTGTGCAGCAGAGCATTGCCGTAGGCATCGCGTTCATACATATTAAAGCTTGCCTTATAAAAGGCGGCAAAGTCCTGGATTATCTTGTTGTCGTAATAGTTGCTGTAATCGAGCTTTTCAGCGCCCTCGGGCATCTGGTCATTCAAGACGTTCAGCAGCCCGCCGCCTTCTGCACAGCCCCAGCCCTTGTGCCTGACCCAATCGTAAGACCACCACTCGGGGGTTGTGTAATGATCGGCCATCATCTCGTCAACTTTGCGGTAGTCCTCGCCATATTTTTCAACCTGGGCATCAAGGCTCTTGCGATAGGACTCATAGATCTGAGTGAGCTGCTCAGGCATTTCTTGCAGCAAGGCATCGTTGGGATACTTCTTGGCTAAAGCATTTGCAACCTTGAGCTTAGCCTCAAACCAGCCGAGCGACATTGATTCCACATCACGCAGCCCGGTATAGACGAGTATCTCTACATTGCGCCCCAACAGCTCTGCCCAGAAGTGACGCAGCTCATCGTCTTCATTGATGGCAGTATTCTTGGTGGCTTTGAACTTTTCCGGATAGTTGAGCAAATCAACGCCGGCGCCGTCTTTCATCTGGCCGGTCTTCTCATCAAGCTTTCTCAGTTCCGTGCCATAATTCTCTTCAAAGTCCACGAGCCGCTTGTTGTAGATTGCGCTATAAATCTCTTTCTGCTGCTTTTTAGTGTGATTGATATGCGCCGCAAAAAGCTCTGCCCAATGGGCCTTGCCCTGCCCATCGTTGGGGATATGAACTCCCAGCAGGTTCATCATCGCCCAAAAATCATGGTTACCGGTGATATAACGCCCTCTGCCCGAAGCCATCAGCGCCAGAGTGGTGCGGAAAGTAGCCACAGGGTCAGGAGCCCTGTCCAATAAATCGCCAAGAAGATAAATCGCATCGATTCCTTCACTCTCGCACGCCGCGGTAATGCTCTCGGCAGTTAATGCCTCCTCATTTTTCATGTTGAGCCCGTGACGAAGCAAAGCATCAAACTTATCGCTTGCCCCGTGCGGGTCGCTGATGTACAAGTAGGCAGGTGTTTTCTCTTGACCCGTCATATGTATTCCTCCTTTTTGTTCAGTTCTTAGTGATGCGATGCACGCAAAGCTGCACGCACAGACACAACAAGAACGATTCTTTATTGGATAGAGCCAAACTGTCCTTAATAAGTTTATAGCTTATCAGCCATCGTCGCCTACGAAAGCAAAAAGCGCACAACGTTGCTTTGCATTTCTGGGCACATGGCGGGAAACGCCAAAGTGACTCGTGCGTTAATCTCCATCAATACCGGACCGTCATCTCCGTAGACTAAGTCGATACCCACTAGGCCTCTCAGATGAGGAACAGCCAGGCAGGCCGCTTGGGCCAAGGCGAATAATTCCGCCTCGCGCGCGTCGTTTTTTAAGACCTGCACAGAGTCACAAGAAAAGCCGTTTTCTTCCATGAATTGGCGGTTAAGGGTGATGGGGATGACCTCCCCGTCTCTCACAAGGCAACTGACACTGAGCGCCTCGCCCTCAATGTATTCTTGCAGCAGAAAGCCTTTGTTTCCAACAACAAGGGAATCAAGACTTTCAATATCGTTGACCTTTTCTGTGCTTTCACCGCCTGCGCCGCAGTTGGGTTTCAAGACAAGCGGAGGGCTCAAATCAAAGCTGGGAGTTTTGTGCACCTCTTTGTGCCACAAGAAGGTGCGTGGCGTGGGCAGACCCATTTGTCTCCAGCGGTCATAACAGACCTGTTTATTGCTGCTTATTGCGATTGCCGCAGACGGAGAGCACAACAGGCGCTTGTGCATGCTCTCGGCCAATTGGGTCAAGCGTAAAAGGATGCCGTCCCACTCCGGCGCTACAAGCAACGTGGCGTCACATTGCGCAAGGGCACGCTTAAGGGAATCTAGCTGGTGCATAGGCTTTTGCACGCCAGGCTCAACTGTAAGAATATGAACTTCCGGAATCACTGAGAATGCCTTGCACAATGAATGAAACATCGTTATTCCGGCCTCCGCCAAACTGTGTGTGCTGCCGGTGCTATAAGAATGCTCATAAATTAAAAGCTGCAAAGCTCTCCTTTTCACAGGCTCTCAGAAGAGACGGGCAGGAGGTGCTGATTGTGCCGGCGCCGCTCAGCTCGATTCTAGCAGATTGAAGGCAAGTGAAACCAGTCAAGTGGGACAGGGGACAGGCTCCTGTGGAACAGGGGGACGGGGTTGGAACAGGGGGACGGGGTTAGTGTTCCAATTTGACCTTGGTCAAATTGGAACACTAACCCCGTCCCCCTGTTCCAACCCCGTCCCTCTG
>Ga0131853_10004122_pt1 | contig 26079 bp, 19 predicted proteins | sample TergutLab28metaG_FD_92764 | JGI IMG/M metagenome (GOLD analysis project Ga0131853, IMG submission 92764) | Labiotermes labralis P1 segment gut microbial communities from Petit-Saut dam, French Guiana - Lab288 P1 (version 2) (version 2) | ecosystem: Host-associated > Arthropoda: Insects >... | reverse complement strand
GCCTTCTATAACACGGGGGGTGGTATTGCCTTCTATAACACGGGGGTGGTATTGCCTTCTATAACACGGGGGGTGGTATTGCCTTCTATAACACGGGGGTGGTATTGCCTTCTATAACACGGGGGTGGTATTGCCTTACGTGAGGTTGAGTTTCTTAAAGTGCTCACTTCGAGTTTAGTGATGTTGAGACTTAAAAGCCAATTTTAAAATTTCCAGCTATTGCAAAGTTTAAAAGAATCTGTGTCTAGCATTTCAGCTTAATTTAAGAGTATATATTCACTACTAAATTCAACGAAACTTTGTCTGGACTTCAGTGTTTCTTTCAAGGTTACTAACGACCACCAAGAAAGTAGTTCAACTTTCTGTATCTACACTCCAAACATAATTCCAGGATTTCTAAACACTGTTTAGAACTCAGTTTAAGTGAAATTGAATATCAAATTAAAAGTTTATTCCAGAGTTTATATTGATATTTTACGTACATATTAACGCCTGAAAGAAATTGCTTCTGCCTGCTTCTTGTTTTTTTCAGAGCTTCTCTGGGTAGCCCCAGAACTTATCCCGTCCACAGTCGTGCCTGGTAACCCAGCTACACAAAAAGGCGACGTGTATAGCTTTGCGATCATCCTAGAAGAAATCGTCGTGCGAGGAGGACCATTTGAAGCTGCCAGACAATTTCTAGAACCGCAGGGTGAGCAACCGGATGAGATTTTTAATTAGAGCCAATTCTTCGTGCTACTTCTCTTTTCTGAGGATTTTTCTGCAACTGAATAGAAGCTGTCTTCCAAAATTCGACATGTTACACGGCAGGTTTTTTTTTTAACTAATTTGGAACCAAATAATGCCTGTCCATGTTTCCTTTTATTTCAACGTTACACAACCGAAACTATAAATATGCACGATTTCAGGTTTCCGGCGCGGTTTAAATGAGGTATGCGGTATTTTGGAATCCTACGCTGCGTAAAATGTGGAGTATGGTAACTACCGTGTAAAGAAAAACCAACTTGAAGCACAACTTATTCTTTGTTTATTTCGTCAAACTCTACATGTTTCGGGCGTATCTAGACCCATCATCAGAAGGCACAACCGTATGTATACAACAATTAGTAACTATTATTCTTTTTAGATGACTGTCTGTTGTCCTGGTTGGATTGGAACAATCCAACCAGGGCAACAGGCAGTTATCTAAAAAGAATAATAAGCACCAATTGTTGTATACATATGGTTGTCCCCCCCTGATGATGGGCCTAGATACGCCCGAAACATGTAGAGGTTGACGAAATATACAAAGAATAAGTTGTACATCAAGTTGGTTTTTCTTTACACTATTATATTGAGATGCACGGTCAACAAAACATAAAATATGGCAACTACCATTGCCGTTATTCGCTGCGTAAAATCTTCAAACAGCGCAGATTTAGTTTTTGGCTCTCAACCTTTGATTTGTGTGATACTGAAATCCAGCATTCTAATTTTTACAGGAAGCAGTCAGAAGAAGAATAATACATTTAATTAAATAAACGTGTATATAGACAGTGGTGATTATTGTTATTATTAAGATTATTATTATTAAGATTTAATTTCATCTAAATTAAATACACAAAATCACTTACGAACGCACAGAGAACACACTTTTTATCCACTAAAAAAACCAACCAGTTAATTTTATTTAAGTAAATAATATTCGATTGTTGTGAAAATCTCGAGAAATTCATAAATTAAATATGTGTAAAAATATCAGAAATCCTTAATGTTTAACTGTTAACACTGGGTTTTGAAATTCAATATCTGAAATCCTTGTATACAAATTTTGTGCAGTTAATTAATATTTAATTGTGTAATTGTAAAAAAAAATATTTTATGTAAGACAGTACAGTATTTTTTTTAAAACTCATGGTTCCGTGCATCAAAATTCAATGTTAATAAAAACCAACCAGATAAAACAGTATGCAGATATTTATTCACTGCAAAGTCACTCTACATGTTTCGGGTGTCGCAGCACCCATCATCAGGAGTACTAAAAACTGTAACCGCAGCTACTTCCCTCCAACGTGGCCTGATCGGACCACATTTGAGGGAAGTAGCTGTACCAGTATTATGACCTGTACCGGAGGTTGCGGTAACAGTTTTTAGTACTCCTGATGATGGGTGCTGTGACACCCGAAACATGTAGAGTGACTTTGCAGTGAATAAATATCTGCATACTGTTGCATCTGGTTGGATTGTTATTAACATTGAACAGTACAGCATTTTTAAAGTGATTAACTTTCTAACAACAGATAAAAAAATACGAGGTGCGGAATGTCGAAAGGTTTTGTTCGGAGAGTGTGTGATAAACCTAGAGTAGAGAAATTAAAAATTTTATGCACGTGCTGTATGCTGTTATGTGCGTCTACGCAAACCGCGCTGTATGTATTTTCCACAAAATAATTTTATTACACTGGCACCCTATTTCATTCACTCCATGTCTTTATTACCAACATGTGCACCGACGTGTACTCATGCATAGAGCGTCTCATTTTTATTGTTGGTTTGTAGCTTTAATTTTTTTGTGAGGGCACTTAAATAAATGAATTGTTATTGTTTTAAATTTATTTTAATGTATTGGAGTTATTTTTACACACTCTTTTCGACTTACGCAATTCTACAAGGGTAAAGAGATGGAAGTAATAACATTTTTACATACTCTTTCCGACTTATGCAATTCTACAAGGTTAAACAGATTGAAGTAATAACATTTTTACATACTCTTTCCGACTTATGCAATTCTACAAGGTTAAACAGATTGAAGTAATAACATTTTTTAAAAGCACCACATTCTTCGTTGTGGGGGATGAAAGCGTGATGAGACGGAGATGGTGGAAGAATAATCCTGGCGATAACTTAGACTTCGGGATATTTACTCTGCGGGCGATCGGGTTTTGCTGTCTGGAGATTACGATTTTGGCTGGACTCTATCGTACATAAATGTATAGTTGATAATATGCCTAATTAATTCCGACTTACAAAAGATGTGACTTGCGCCAAAGCTCCCGGAACGTAACTGTTATGTAAGTCGGGGGTTTCTGCACATTATTATTTGCTTCTATTGGTACTGCTAGTAGTCATGAAGATTTTGTGGGCGAATTACCCTCAATAATGAATGCTTGCTATTATTCGGTGCAGAATCTTTTGTCTCCCAGTTTGCTATTCAAAAATTTAAATATTAAGTTATAGAGAACCATAATTTTGCCGGTTGTTTTATGGGTGTGAAACTTGGTCGCTGACATTGAGAGAGGAACGTAGGCTGAGGGTGTTTGAAAACAGGGGGTTGAGGAGAATATTTGGGCCTAAGAAGGATGGGATAACAGGGGAGTGGAGAAAACTACATAATGAGGAACTTAATGATCTGTACTCCTCACCGAATTTTGTGCGAGTGATAAAATCACGAAGAATGGGATTGTCGGGGCATGTAGCGCGTATTGGGGAGGGGAGAGGCGTGTACAGGGTTTTGGTGGGGAAACCTGAGGGAAAGAAATCACTGGGGATATCCAGGAGTAGATGGGAGGATAATATTAAGGTGGATCTTCAGCAAGTTGGATTTGGTAGTATGGACTGGAGGGAGCTGGCTCAGGATAGGGACAGGTGGCGGGCACTTGTGAATGTCGTAATGAACCTTCGGGTTCCATAAAAAGCGGAGAATTTCTTGACTAGCCCCAAACCGGTTAGCTTCTCAAGAAAGACTCGGCTCCATGGAGTAAGTAAGTAACTAAGTACGTAAGTAAGTAAGTAATGCGCAGCATGCTCCAAGAAATGTTTTTCCGAAACCGAAACGTCGTCTTGTTGACAAGCTTTCCGTTTGGTGGTGCAGAGATAATTGTACGCGTGGCCGCTCGAGAGAACCCGCCGTTCCGCCCTGTAGTTGGAACCCGAGATTGCCCGGAGGAGTTGACAGAACTGATGGAGCGATGCTGGTTAGACAATCCTGAGGACAGGCCGACGTTTGAGATGATCAGAAGCATCATAAGGAACATCAGAAAGTAAGTTTACGACTCGCTTGATTCGGTGCAAGTTGACAGAGCGGGTTGTCACATCGACTAATATTTGACGACGTTGTATCGCATTCAGTGGTTACTTAGCTTGAAGTCAGATGAGATAATAACGGTTTTCATGGTAAATTTCATAATATAAGAGTTCTTCATTGTAAGTTCCAAAGCATAGGTGTTTTTTTTATGAAGTTCTAAACTCCTCAGTGAGGGTAGCCACTGCTCAGGCCAAGAATCGGAAACATATGCCAAAACAAAAGTTCATCTACGAAAAAACTAAACAAGAAAAACATACAGATTTTAATACAGGAACGCTTTTGAATTCTACCGAGAAAGAAATGAATGTGGACAAGATTAATGTTACTAAACCCAACGGCATGACTTCGTATTAGAATTTCCTCCAGCATTACTTTTCTATGTTTCGCGAACTTCTTTCTAAATGTACGTAAGTCTGTCTCGTATCTTAATGAATTGAAGTATTTCATTCTTTTCTATCCCACATTTTCATCTTTGGAATAATTTATCGCAATTTGTCTCCTCTTACAAATTTTTTTTATAAAATCTTTATAATATATTATGCACCGTCAATACACAACATACATCAATTTTTTGCTCTTAGAGGCTACTGTGAAAATTTGATGGACGATCTGCTAAGACGGATGGAGCAGTATGCAAATAACTTGGAGGCCTTGGTGGAGGAAAAGACTGCACAGTTAAGTCAGGAAAAGCGCCGCTCTGAAGAGCTTCTGTACCAGGTGTTACCCAGGTGAGAGAAAGTAACAAAATTGAATTTATAGCGTCAGGAAAATTCTCACAGCGAGTAAATACAAAGTATTACAAGCGTCGTAGCAAGATCAATCACGTCAATTGGGAGTAACATCTAGATAAGCATAAGCCCTAAAATTTGCTGATATTGCAGGCGGACACATTACGTCATACATCAGAATGTTATTGCATAAAGACGCAGGCGTTTGTTCGTACAAATACTCAGTAACTTAAATCTGTTTTAAATAGTAATTCTACTTTAATATTAGCACAGTACATTACATGACGTACAGTGCATTATCACAATGTAAGAGCAATCAATTATCTTTGATTGTCTAAGACACTTATAATGCTACTTCCCACTTCCCCCTCTAATATGTCTAGATATTCAGTAGGTAGCGGAGGCGTTTTCCCTGAGGTAAAGTGGTTGGAGGGTAAAACTGATCATTCGGCTGTGTCTAGAACCAAGGTTAAACATTGTGATAATGATATAAATTTGTTGGGAGGTACCCATTCGTCGCCCGTTTTTCCTTCCTCTTAAGAGTCGATTAGAAGACGATAGAGTATGAAGCATTGGTGGATTTATACTGGCAGTGGAAAACAGAAATACCAGGGGAAAACCCTCTTCCAATGAGACTTCGTGCACCACGCATACTGCGTTGCCGTCCAAATCTCGGATCTGCAGTGACACTGTTGGTTGAGGCACTGTACGGGTGTGATTCATCCAGGTGGGCTCGCTGGAACTTTTTTTCTTTGACCTAATCCTTCCGAAACTAGAGTTGACTCAGCCTCTAACAGATATGAGTACCAGGGGTACCTCCTGGAGGTTAAAGGCGACCGGTGCTTAGGGCTGATAACCTTGCCACCTTCATGTGCCGAAGGTCTAGAAATTCAAAGAACCTCAACCTGCTGGAATATTCTGGGCCTGTAACAGGCCTGCTTTGGGATTGCTGTACCTTTTTCTTTACAGACCAATCGGTTAATTCCATATCGATAAAAAAAATATGTTCTTATTGTAGGAATCACATGAAGAAAGTTTATGATTGGGTTTAAACAATTGAAATGATAAGCGATAGGTGGTATTACGTCTTTTGGTACTGCAGTCTTAAAACTATAAGTTTTGTTGTTCGAAATAATGATGATGTTGCTTATAATGATAACAAATGATAGGCGATAAATGACAAATGACTTTGACTTATTTTTGGGATGGGGATTGACACCGGAACCTGATGTGCATGGAGAAAGACCCGCCTCAGTTCCACGCCCTTCTTTACAAATCTCACATGCTGCACATTGGATTGATCTCATGACTGCGCTGTAAGAAGTCAGTACCTAAGGCATGGTGAACTTGGTCTTTATTTCCGTCTTCCAAAACGTGACAGAGTTGATAAAAGTGTGCGATATGTGCTAAGGTAATGTAAATTTTCAGGCCAGTGGCTCAGCAGCTGATGGCAGGCGAGATGGTCCGCCCGGAGCAGTTCGAGAGCGTGACGGTGTACTTCAGCGATATTGTGGGATTCACTGCACTTTGCGCTCAGAGCACGCCGATGCAGGTACCACCGCAACTGTTACCAGCGGCAAATCTTAACAAGAATGTCATATAGCAGAGGGACAGGAAAGTCGAACGTAAAGCTCAGCACTGAGTATCTGGAGGCAGATTTTGTGAATCTGTCAGTCCGGAGGCGATAACTTCAAGTGTTTCGTCACCATGATTTACCCTTTTTGTGTGCCTTACGAGATTGGACCCGTTTAGAGAAATGTTGCATGAATCAATATTGATGGGAATTTGACATTCTTTGCTAAGACGTGAGGCACAATCATACTGCAATTGAATGGAACAAGAGACTCATTACAAGCCATAAGGTAGCCAGAGCTTGTAGCTGACTACCGATTTCCGTATAGTGCTCTGGTCAGAAATAGTTCATACTTCATATTTATTTCCCCATGCATCTTTTGTACGTAAGATCTAGTCTCAGAGACATTCTTCACTAATAGAGAGGGAAATGTCTAAGAAATTCATCAGGTTTTTGTAGAATATAATGGCAGGATTTGGGAGCATAGCTGAATAAGGGCTTCCATAACTGCAGGAATTTTTTGATCAACTTATCGTCTGTCAGCTACCTGCAACACCTACATTTCTCCTGTACACTGTTTAGTGTTCCTGAACTGGAAGCCTCATAAAATCTGTTCCAAGACCATCGATATTGCTTCTTACGTTCCATCTTTTTCTCCGGGAGCCTCATAATTGTTATAGAGACAAAAGATACTAAACTCCACTGTTTTGTACATGTAATCTTTCAGTAGTCAGCCGTATCCATTATATCTGGATCCTACTCAAGCAAGTTTAAACCCGTATCATTCATATCATTCTTGATTAAACGTCATATTAATATTAGCCTCACGTGTATGCCCATGTGTCCTAAGGTGAGTCTGCCTTTGGGTTTTCCGAATAAAATTTAATTTTCCTTTCTCGTCACCCATATGCCAAATTGTTGATTTTATCAACCCCCTATTTCGTAAAGAGTGAAAATTGTAAACTTCCTTACTGTGCAGTTTCTCCTGTATCCTTTGCTCCTCGCTGTCTTCAGTAATTTGTTCTTAAAAGTCCTGGGAGACTGCGTTAGCTGTTGTTAAACAGTGTTTGGTAAAAAGTCTTGTCGAGGCAACTAGGCTTGTGGTAATTTCCCAGTAATTATTGTTAGTGTTTGCAGTCTTTGGCATTCATTTAAATGCCAACTCAACAATGACTGTAACATAGAACTGCTGTCTCCGACAGCGAACAATGTGAAAATATTCGTAAAATCTTTGATTGGTGAACCATTGCTGTTATATAATGGTACAGTAAGACGAATATTTCGTGGCCACTTTTCTTGCGGCACCGGATGACGCGAAGTTGGTTGTGTTCGCTATTCAAAACAGGTAGGCCCGTGTTAAGTTGAAAAGGAACAGTAGTAACTTTAGTATTAATTCCAATAACATTCTGGTTAATTCCTCAGTTTTTACCTGATATGTATTATGGGCACGTCACGAGGAGTCGTCATTGCCGGGTGGGAGGAGAAGAAGGAACTTTACAATACGCGTGTACCAAAAAGGTCAGTCCACTTACCTGCACAATAGTGGAACAAAACTGGACCCTAATAATATCTGCGAGAGAGGAAGAGTGTTCAGTAATAACGTAGGCCTACTGCACATGCGCATAATTATCACCCAGTCCCGCGTTACATACACCCGCGACTTCTTGTGGCGTACCCATGTTATAATTTTATTCCTGGCATTGTTACAGATAGTTTAGTAGCAGGTTGAACAAAGTACTGTTTGAATTATAGTGTCTTGCATTTTTCTTGGCGTTCTGTTTGACAGTCTTAATCGTTGGAACACATTGGTTTATTTTATTACCCCCTAATTTTTTGTGTTTTCTTTTCAGGTTGTGAATTTCCTGAATGATTTATACAGCACTTTTGACAGAATAATTGGATTTTATGACGTATACAAGGTACAGAGAAACTGAACTGTCTTCGGTAATATTACTTAATTCTTTCAGATGGCTAATTAACTGCATGTTGAGTCTGCCTACTTGTACTTAATTTTCATTTTAATTTACTTTCCGTTTCCTATAAGAGAAGGTAGGCTTGTGGTAGGGGTTCATCCGTCCGTCTGCGTATCTCTTCTATGTAACAGTTTTTTACACAAATAAAATTTCATAACACGTATTATGAACATCATTCTATTAAATAGAGGCTGCCCCAGCATAACATTTATATTTCTTAGACCTGAATGTTAACAGAACCAATATTACAGCTTGCAAACTTCTCAAGTGGAAGAGACACTAACATCATTATTAACCTTTTAGCATAGGATCAAGAAATATTGTGCTCAGTCTAATAGACCTTTGATGAATAAGCAGTTATTTAAACGCATAGTAACATTGCAGTCATGGGAAAGAATTATTTAGTTATCGGTCGTCTGGCGTCGACCTATGGACCAATGAAGCGGACAGGTGAAATTTTATATTATCTTTAACCCTTTAAATGCCGAGATAAGCCCTTCTGCTATCTGCTGGCATTATTAGGAGCTCACAATATTCTCCACATTAGCAGGATAAGGGTTAAGTCGTAATTATAACTAAAAAATTCTGACTGAACCATTTTTGTATATGTAATTGTGATCATACGTCAACGTCTTCTGAATTTGTACGTTTTCTATTGTGGCATAAATGTGTGAATAAAAGAGAGATGATTGCTTTTTATGGTCGTTGTACACATTACACCAAACGAAATTTCCGAACAAGGGACTGAATATTGGAGTAAGTTAAGTTGACAAATAAATTTGAATTCAGAACGTTTGTGGAATGTGATGCATGAGGAAAAGGGAATACTGAAGTACTAACAATGAAACGCATTCAGTAAACAAAGGCAATTTTACTGGGAACGAAACGGATCGTTGTGCTTAGTCCTTGAATTGATATTCGTGGATTTCAAATGTAAGATCACCATTTCGTCATTTGCCTTGCGTGGCAAACGAAAATTTTTATCCTCTTTCTTCTTCTATGGCCCAACAGACCAAGACTGGCCTCGGCCGCCTCATTGTTGAGGTTTCTAGATGGCACACGCACGCACGCACACACACACACACACACACTCGATAGGATTCCTCTGAAATAGTGATCAACTCATCGCACAGGCCGCTACATACACAGCACACACAAAACATAAAGTACCAACATCCATGCCATTAGCGGAATTCGAACCCGCGATTTCAGCAGCCAAGCGGCTTTAGACCCACACCTTACACTGCACAGTCACCGGCATCGGCCAAAACTTGTATTAGAATGAGTAAAATTAAAGGAGGGCCTGTTAATTTTGATAAGCATGGCACTTATTGCAGGTAGAAACAATTGGTGACGCGTATATGGTTGTGTCCGGACTGCCACAGAGGAATGGGGATGACCACGCCAGGGAGATTGCACTGATGGCCTTGGCTGTTCTCGGTGCCGTGAATTCCTTCACTATCAAGCATAAACCGGAGGCGCAACTGAAAATACGAATTGGAATTCATTCAGGTCAGTAAATGAATTCCGACGCAAATCTAGGCAGAGTGAGTGGCTTTGGGGCGTCCTTCATGGCGAATTCCAAAATTTCTTTCTAGATAGGTCATGGCCACTTATTTGTCTGATCTTCCAGTCATTGTCATTATAATAGTGTGGTGTAAATCGGAACCGCCTTCTCTCAAGTTTTTACCTAGTCACTAAGCTTAGTTTTCGTAAATAATACGTTTATTTGAGTACTGAAATGTCTGCAGTTAAAAAAGGCGTTGTTCAATAGCATAACAAGGAAATGTCTGTAATACTGGCCACATTTTATTGGACGTTGCAACCAAGCCCTGATTCTTCAAAAGAAATTTCAGTTTCCTTCTATCAACAGCGATCAGTGACTCTTATGCCAATATTCGTATTTCCTTACTAAACATAATCACCATATTTGTACATAGTGACAGTCTGTATCTGCCCTCCACATGTTTCACCTCCTAAATTGCTGGGCGGATTCGGATGAAATTTGGGGCTGATGGTTAATATCTGATATTTTGTGGAGAATTTTGTTCGTTTCACTCCAGCGTCTCCATACTGTACGTGAGGCTGAAAATGAAATTTATAATTATGTAAAAAAGGCTCGTCATATAATATTTGACATACGAGATAGTGAAAATATGGGGAACTTTATATTTTGTGTATAATCTTTGTAAATAACCAGCTTGACGCACAATTCTTTTTCATATATGTTTATTTCTATTCTCTACATGTTTCGGACAGCTATGTGTCCATCACTGGGAGAATTAATTGTATCAATACGAAGTCTGGTGTATGTTTGTGTAGATGGCCTCCTGGTATGCAAGTTTCATCCAAACCTATATGCAAGAAGGTCATCTACACAGAGTGACATATACCAGATGTCGTATTGATACAATAAATTCTCCCCGATATTGTAAACATAGCTGTCCGAAACATGTAGACAATAGAAATAAACGTACATGAAAAAGAACTGTGCGTCAAGTTGGTTATTTACAAAGAAAATATGGGGCTTTCGGTAAAGGAAGATGCTTCCGGCTGAAGCGTTACTCTTGCCTAGACTTGCACGCTGCTATAAGCTTTTTCGATTTGTCTTAATTTGACTGTCCCTTTTATATGCCACGTTACTATATAAAATTCAATATATAAATATTCTCCATGTGGTAAGTGTTAAAAGAAAGACAAGGAACACTTTCTGCTGCATGTGGTGAGATATTTGATTTGCAACGGTACAGTTATACCGAAAATAATTGGCATCATATTATAACCTGCCAAATACAGGGTGTCCCACTCGCTACCGAAACCGGAATTTCTTTAATAATTTTGCCACTAATGAGGATATTGTGACGACTGCAGACACACACTACAGACACATTCCTCTTCATTTCTCACACAACGAACGTACTCCTGTTCGAATTTTGTTGCAATATCTCCATTGGTGGTAGAATTATTAAAGAAATGCAGGGTTCGGTAGCGAGTGGGACACACTGTATCATAGTCGTGAGCACTAACTCCACTCAAGGAATATTACTTTTGGTGGTCACAGGAAACTTTAAGTGCAGGTCTACTGAATAGATAAAAAGAAGGGTAATCGAGGTTGGACCACTTCAATTTTATTACCACAGCTGTTTAATTCATGTAAGTTCAATAATCATTTGTGTCCGGCACTTCAAGAAAATTTAATCAAAAACGCCTCTTTATTATCGTCCCAGTCTTTCCTTTCAACTTGCTCGCACGAGTCTCAGCCAAGAATTATCTCCGAACCCAGCTTGGTCTGGCTTCACAACCACTTCTCTGATCCAGCATAAACAGCTGTCCGACTGATGTATGCGGAAAGCTTCAGAGGATGTTGTTGTTTACAGGGGGTCAGAGCGGCGGTGAGGTCACAACCCTTAGCTGCGAGTAGACCGAATCCCTCCACGTGACAAACACTGTCATGAACTTAAAAACAACAGCCTTAAAGTCCGCACCGTCCCAGTTGACCAATATATTGTAGACAACCTGGAATTCTTATTGCTCGAAGTTTTAAATGTATACTTAATTTTTCCGAATGTAATTTTGCCTGCCTTGACGCTGAGCATATATTCGATCTGGTTTCGAACCAGGATCATCGGTAACAATACATAGCGAGACAAACAAAGTCGCTAAAAAACACATTTGGAAACGACGCACTTCGTTACGGTAAATGTTATACTCGTAGATCTTATTAAATCTTGCATGATGTCAATATGGAGGTTTTATTATTTTTTTTTACTGTGCATGCAGAATAAATTATAACTAATCAAATATGACTGATTTTGAAATATTAAAGTAGATGTCAGAACATTATTGAACCCTGTTTCAGGACCCGTATGCGCAGGAGTTGTTGGACAGAAGATGCCTCATTTCTGTTTATTTGGGGACACAGTAAACACTGCTTCAAGAATGGAATCCACTGGCCAGCGTAAGATACATTTTTACACAGCACATATCGCAAACATACTTGTTCAAATTAGACTTTCTGCTTTAATTATTCTGCGAACGACTGTGTTATGCTCCTTAATGGAATAGAAAGGGCACTTTGCCCGGTGTTATTCCAACTATGTGCAATAATTAAACTGTCCTTGTTATAACAATACCATTTTCGTCACGTATATTCACGGGCCACAATGTAGTTAATTTATTGGCTTTAAGACTTCCGTGTCGTTTTATGTGTAACGTAGCAAAACGTAAGAAACAGCTACCCTCTGCGATCTTTATTAATACATTCAACATTATTCCCGTGATATTTGTAATTCGTTAATGGATAGGGGGTAGAGTAATAAACATAAAAATAATATTGATGACAATAATAAATTGTACGACAATAAGACAGACTTCAAACAATTGGAGAAGAGTAACAAATTAAATTAAATGCACCAGGAGCTTAATATTCTTCTTCGACTGTCTAATCCTTGAAGATGGGACTGAGAAGTTGTACCGAAACGTCCGTAACAAATTATCGATCTACGCTGCGTAAAATCCTGGGAGAGCGCAGATCTCAACTTGATCTGACATTAAATCTGGAAATTGATTATTGTCGTTTAGTTCATAGTTCTTTTTCTTATCGCCTTACGCCTCGATAGTAAAATATCTTATATAAATTTGTTTTATTTGTTTTATTGCGTGAGTATTATATTTGGTTTCTCGCCTTAAGAAAAGTACTTGCTTACTTTCTTACTAACTAACTAACTAACTTACTTACTTACTTACTTACTTACTTACTCCAAGGAACCGAGTCCTTCTTGAGAATTTAACCGGTTCTCAGCTGGTCAAGAAATTACCCGTATTTTGTGAAACCCGAAGGTTCGTTACCGCGTTCACAAGTGCCCGCCACCTATCAATATCCTGAGCAAGAGAAGTGCATACATTGAATATAAAAAGAGAGTGTTTAGGAAAAAATAAAAAGCAGGTACTTCAGTGTAAACAAAAAAGGAGAAGCATAGGACGCCCAAAGAAAACTTGGAAGGAACAGCTTCACCTTGAACGTTCAGGTACAGGCACTAAGCCTAAACCTTCAGAGTTCATGATGACGATGATGATGATGATGATGATGATGATACCAAACGGTCCGGTAAGCGCACCGTATCGTTCTGAAATAAAAATTCTTTGTGCAGATCTGTGCCTTCTACATATTTGGCTAATGTGGATTTTTTCAGCCCTAAGGATTCATGTGAGTGACGACGCCCGACAAATTCTGGACAAATTCGGGACATTTCAAATGGAGCTTCGAGGAGAAGTGGAGCTGAAGGGTAAAGGCCGTGTCACGACCCACTGGCTGCTGGGGTGCAGTGAGCCCGATCCCCGGCCACCAACCCCACGGCCCTGCAGTGGCACGCCAGAATCCAGTCCTTATCCATTACTCTTCCCAACCAGCAGCTGCGCAAAGGTAAAGGTTAGAAGAAGGAGCCCTGCTGCAAATTTCTTTACGGAACAGAGTTAATTGAAGTGTAATGGTATCAGTTCTTCTGACACTGTATTAAGTCACAAACTCTCATGAATTAGACTCTGAAAATGTTGAAAATGAATATAATAATACTGTCTATTGTTGGGTACGTTACACGTGTTGAGTTTATTAACGCCTTGTCGTTGTTTCGCTTTTCTTCACAGAGGCCAGCAACCGACATTCCTGAGTTTCGAATGATGAACTGCGAAGCCTGATACACGTAGGCACGTGTAACAGCTCAACTAACGACACGACAACAAATTTATATCTTCGTCTCTGTAAACTGTACGGGCAGTTTGTATGTGATATCAACTGTGTGAAAGACACAAATATGCCTCTGCACAGTACGTTCGCATGGCGTATTTTCCCCCTAGATTTATTCTGTAGAAATGTATTTTCGTTAAATACAGAATTATATGTATATATGTACAACAAATTATACATGGCCACTTAAAATATATCTGTGTTTCTACTAACTATGAAGAGAAGGTTCTGTAGCTGTGTCCCACATCTTCCATCGGATCTACCTAAACTTTTCCAAAGAGAATTAACTGGTTAAAGTAGGCTAATTAGTAACTAATTTGTGACTAAGCATAACTAAATTTTAGATTGGACTCCTTTCACATTTTTGCAATTTATATGTAGGTTGGAAATATATTGACGCCAAGAAACCTCTGACAGTTGTCACGGGAATTTACGAATGAGTCATGCTGAAGATGGATCTACAGCATTTTAGGCCTGCTTAATTGTTAACTAAATATTTTGAAGGGGTCAAGTGGCGGACGATGAAAGACTAAAATGGCTGGACAAGTTCTTGTCGGAATGAATGGAAAAGCAAAGATCTGAGCACTTAATGGAGAATTTTGTTGCGATAATACGTGGACCGGATTGACTTAACTCAGGACAGGGACCAGTAGCACATTTTTATGAAGTCAGTAAGGCCTATTGGAACTTCGTGCCATATAAAATGCGGGGAAAACCTTCGCTGGGTAAATTACTATCAGCTGGGGGATTCAGTTCTTCTGTTTTTTTAGGCTGAGTAGCGGAGTTATTGACAACAGACTTTTTAAGGAACATGCTACCTTCATATTCAGGGTTTGTGGAGTCATACAAGAAGGGAATCAATAGCCCTCTTACTCAGCATGGTACCCCCAACAGATCTGAATTCTCAACATTAACATTGTGGAACCCCCCCCAAATATTGCTACTATCAGCTTCTGCAGAATTGCTGGTCCATGGAGAAGAATCAATGCCGACACTACAATTTTTACTATAACGTAGTTATTCCAGTTGCTTCTGAAATAAAAAACTGCAAGGAATAAATGTAAGTAGACATGACATCACTCATACAGTTTATAAATGAACTGAGTCTGAAGGTGTGTCACAGCGGTATGTTAGTAATCGGACACATATTTATTTAAATCATTTGGGCCCATTGGATGGAGTCAGGCATGATTAACAAAGAGAGAGTCTTGCTAACATTACCGTGATATTTTCCAGCATGAAAGAACTTATCATGTATTTCATAACTTTCATAAAGTGCCTCTAGTTTTCAATTGATATTTTATGCTTGTCTGCAGATGGGCCATTCTTGTATAGAAGTTTCATCTTTTTATAATTAGTTCCGAATCACAACTGACAAGTAAGCTTATACGGCGTTGAGTGTTGTAGAAGGGCGTGACTTTAATCTTGAAATTATTTCAACTCCCTCTTCATCAAGAACATTTTAAGCAGCATAACAAAAATCACTTAATTAAGAATATAACTAACTTATAAGCCGAAGATAAGCTCGATTATCTTGCATAATTTCAAAAAAAACATAGTAATTTGTCTTCGCTCTGTATTATTTTAATGAGTGTTTCAGAAAATATCATTGTTCAAGCTTCATGCTTGTATAGTCTACAGGTAAATATTAACTTGAGTAATTACATATATTTCAATTGGCTTAATGGTGGGTCTGTTAACTATGACGACAAAGGACTCCTTTTCTTCCGCATTGGACACCTACTGCGCAAATCCCATGAAAACATGGTTACAAACGAAATATGCAACCACTATTTTATATGTCGCTGCCAACAGAATGAAACACACTTAGGTTTCCAAGTAAATTCCTCGACATTTTAGTCGGATTGTAAAGATATTTTGAGCTCCCGACAAATTTTCGTGAGTCTTCAAACATCAAGAAAATCTTTCGAGTGGGAACCGCGCTGATGCGTGCGGACAGACGTATAGACGTGACAAAACTAACAGACGCTTCTTGTTATTTACGTGAACGCGCCTGAAAACAATTAAAACTCAATTCCAACTTCGTGTAAAGTACATCATACTTAGCGCTACGAACTACATTTAATTTCATTCAATTCACTGTAGATTGTCATATACTAAATGTAATGGAATCCTTTCGGCGAGATAAAAAATGCGGGCGGAAGGATTAATTAATTTTGTACACTCTCTGCTGAGAATGCATAACAGGTTAGAATTTCATATCGAGCTAGTGTATAATTCTGTCTATGTAGCAAAACAAAACACTCGTTCAGTGGGGAAAATGTGGATCTGAAAGTTTGGTATGAAAATTTGCGACATCTGTGATGTATCACATGGCCGGCGTTCCTAGCGCATCGCTGTGATAACCTGAAATTTCATCTGTTGGTATGCTTACATTCATGCCGGTGTGTAATCCGTGGCTGCACCTCAGTGCGTTACATATGGGCGCGAAAAGTGAGTTTGTTGATGGAGGTTAGGTGTGCAGTGTAATTATATATAGTTTTATTTTGGCACAGAAAAGTGCAAGTTTTGAGAACAATGCACTTGAAATCTATGGTTATCGATGGATTTAAGTCTTATGGCAATCGAACAGAAATAAATGGGTTTGATCGGGAATTCAACGCCATTACCGGATTAAATGGTAGCGGGAAGTCCAATATCCTTGATGCTATTTGCTTTGTTCTTGGCATAACTAATTTAGTGCAGGTAATTAGTGTATGACTGCGTATAATTTAATGTGAATTATATGTTTCCGTTATGTTACTATGTTTTGTTGTCAACCACGAAGAACTCCTCACCATACTAATTGTCAGTCCAGACCTATAAGCATTTTTTTTGGGTGTTGGTAACGTAATGCTATGTATGCTTTCGTTTGAGGGTACTGTGTGAAAACAGAATTGTTGTGCTTCTCTAGGGAAACCAAAAGTATTACATTACTGCTTCTTGAATGTCGGAGATTAATGGTATTGTGTAGAGTCTTTCGCGTAGTTTAATACGGAACTACAATGATTTGTGAGAGGTATTTCTCAAGGAGTACAGTGACGATTAGCGAATGCTTGCCCCAAAATCTAGTCACAGTTATAGTTAGAAAACAACGTAATAATACTCTGGTGTCTCACAGTTACACAAAACAGTGGGACGTGATCTTTTGTTTATTATATATATCACACACACATGACAAGTGTAATGATTTTTAAAGCTTTCGCAATATGTAGTTACGGCTGTTTTTTTTTAAAGAGTTGTCAGATTTTTTACGTTTACGTAATTTACTAAGCAAGACGGCATGTTGAGGCAGAATGGGTCATAAACAGTGGTTATTGCAACATAATTTAGCGAGTAAAAGTTTAGATTCTGCACAAACATAGGTTATGGGATGCACTTATTTCCCACATAAGACAAAGGTTGTCTCGTTTTCATTCACCAACGATTCAAAATGTTCTATTTTCGTAACAAGCACTATTTATGAGTGAACATGATATTGTAACCGTATTGTATATATGCTTGTTTGTGCTTTTCTTCCTTCTGCCTTTCATCTATTGTAATTCATACATGTTGATCCAAGACTGATTACATACAGTCACAGCCGTGATCAACAACTGTGTACAAGTGCACAAAATTTTACAACGTTGTATGATGAGGTTTGATATTAGTGACAACCACCATAGATAAAAATACACAAATATTGTCAAGCAGGCTTAGGTTTTGAGATCTCATTTGTTACAGAAACTGAAGACTTTGTTGCCTGCATAAATAAAAGTTGAGGTTTGATGTTTTATTTCAGTGACAGATGCTGAATTCTGGCTGTCATTTAGTAAACATAAAAAATGTTATGTGCTAAGGTTAGGCTTTCAGCATGTATATTAGTAGAAGTGCACGTCAGTTACTTTCCCTATCCATGTGGGCAACCTGTGCGCATTACAATTTTATTTCATATGCCAAAGGAATATCAGTGCACAAATGGAGGTGCATATTTTGATTGAATTGCAGTTTTAATTTATAAATATTGCTTCTATAACAGAAATAAGAATATTTTGAAGTGCTTATGGGTGATTACTGGTAAACTAATTTTGTAAGGCATATATTTGCCCCCCCCCCCCGTTCTTGTGTTATTTGCTTGGTTTTCTGTACTAGTTTAATGAAAATCATGTTGTAGAACCATGCCCATTTTTATTGGCATTATTGTGTCAGTAAGGAGAGAAAGGTTTACAAAACAATCAAGTTGTGGGCTCTTCTGATCACGTTATTAAACCTAAATATTCATTAAAAGTGGGGATTTTTGTGACCAGCTGTTTGACTGTCCGCTGCTGAAGAAGGATGTTATTCCAAGGATTTGTGTACCATGTAAACCCTCATTTTGAAGTGTTCAACAGGAACTGTCTTCCAACCCTTCTTTTGGACATAACAGTTTGATGCCTGAATTAAGTGATCACCATTTTCTTCTGGAGACCGGGATTTAAATGGCATGTCCATTACTTTGTGTGTTATTGGCTGACACAATTAGTTGTCTGGCTTTCAGAACATTACACTGCGTAATGACTGTAGTTGTCTTGTGGTGCCAAAGGGTTAATTCTGTTAACAAAACTGTTATTCTAAGTGATAAAATTCAGATTTTCTCACGTATGAGTTGTGTCTAAATCCTTAATTATCATTGCTCTAGAGCAAATACTTCAATGTTTTTTTTTTTTTCTGAAAGGTGCGTGCTGGGAGCTTGCAAGACCTAGTGTACAAAGGAGGTCAGGCTGGCATCACCAAGGCAAGTGTGACCCTGACATTTGACAATCGTGACAGGAAACAGAGTCCACTTGGATATGAACAGTATGAAGAGATAACTGTTACCAGACAGGTAAGATGTACTTCTGTGGTTGCCTGTAGTGTAGTGAGGCCTTCACACTTCTGGGTTGTTACATAGCACTTATTGGTAGTAGTTTATGAATGTTTTAGGGCAGCTTATTGGTTTCAACTTCAGGGGTCAAAAGTCCAAGAAGAACTACCATTGTATGCTTTGTAACATCCCAGAAGAGTGAAAATCTTAGACCGAATGTTTTTGTATGTGCTAGTATATACTTTTTCTTTATCAGTGAAAACCACAACTAAAACAAGTTGTAAAAATAAACTGAATGTGTATGAAGGGTTATGGCTGAAGATCTGTATGTTTGTGGTTATTTTCAGGTTATAACAGGAGGCAAGAACAAGTACCTCATCAATGGCTCGAATGTCCAGAACAACCGAGTAAAGGATCTGTTTTGCTCGGTTCAGCTGAATGTAAACAATCCCCATTTTCTCATAATGCAAGGACGTATCACAAAGGTTCTCAATATGAAACCACCAGAGGTAAATACATATTTTTCATTGTGCTTTTTCGTAGGAGTAGTTTTGCATTTATCTCAACATAGGCTGTTTGTTTGTGGTCTGAACTTCTGGTTTAGTTTTGTGGTACTACAGATGGTTGTCCAGTTACATAATTTTATTCACTTTGTTACTGTGGACGTCTGTTGGATATTTAGTTTATGTACTGATGTAATATTCTGTATAAGTACTGATTTATATATACAGACACCCTTTTTTTCTTTATACATTAGAATTCCTTTAATCTGGCACCCATGGGGCCAGACAGGTGCTGGATTATCAAATGTTCTGGATTACCAGACAGTACCTATACTGACCTAATTCTTACAGGAAATTTTTTGTTAATGTCTTCAGAGCATGTGTACTGGTAAGTTATTTTGTAGCGCCATAAAAATACTTACCTTATTCAGTGATTGTAGTCCCAGTCATGGGTTTTCCTTCTGAACATATTACTGTAAACTTTTTTTTACAGCACCTTGTCCAGTTACACTAATTTAGCTGCTTTAAGTGTCTGTCGCTTGAAAAGGTCATTCAGAGTTTTCACTTGATGCCAGAACAATTGTATTTAATCCTTCTATTTCTATATATCATAGATAATGATACAGTTTTGTATGAAGCCATAACCAGTCTTCAATTTTTACCACTTTCAAGCCTTCTAATTGTTTCAAGTTTATGAGGAACCATTAGAGCTGTGCGTTTTCTATTGCCAGCAGTACCTTGTTCACTCATCTTGCAGTCCTTTGAAGTCTTTATGATAGCTTGATGGTATTAGCAAAGTCCAGGTAGCCCAAGCTAAAGTCATGGAATCAGTACACACACCAGAAATTATGTTTAGCAGAAGTTCCAGTTTTGGGACTACTTTTCCCAGTGGCAAACCATTAGGAGTGCTGGATTAAAGGAATTCTGCTGTAGATACTTAAATTTAATATAATTAAAACTCAAATATAATTTACAGATTTCACAAGTTTTTAATATTGTGTCATTATTTAAAAAAACTAACAACCATTCTTTGTTTAAAAGAATTATTTTGTAGCTTGGACACTTATTCTTGTACAACATCCATTGGTTACACAATTTTGTGATGTGAACCCCTTCAACTAGTTGCAGACTCCAATACCAAAGTGAAATGAACATTACTTTACAAGTAGGATTTGTTGGCAATTGTTATCTCCACTTTCTCCTTTACCAATCCATTCACCATATTATTACAGTCAGAGTTCTTCAGTCCCTTTCCCATCTGCTTATTAGTCATTGCTGTTAGCAAGCTGTCCACCTTTGTCAATTTTCTAAGGTAGCTGGGCAGTGCAATTGATGTGGCGCTTCAACCTGGTTGCTCTTTTCCCTGTCTTGTTCCTCTGTGTCAGTGGCAACCTCAGTGCCAGAGCCATGTTCAGAAAACAGTTTTGGATAATTATAGTTGTAAAGGATATCCATGATACACCTTCACGTCTCATGGCATCCAGGGTGCTTTGCTTTGTTCTCTGTGATACTGGGACATTTTCTTTCTTTTACTTTTAGTAAAAACTGAGCTGTTTTTAAATGATGTAACTGTTCTACACCAACACATACTGCATATTAGTGCAGTAACACCATAAAACTAAAATTGTTTACGTTATTTGGAGCATACTGGACTATGTGAGAAAATCAGGCGAGGGCGATTGTTCTTCATCATCATCTTCATCATTACCATAATCATCAGTCATCATCATGATAATCATTATCACCACCACCATCATTGGCAACAACAAGACAGTTACAGTGTTTTGTACTGGTGTAAGTTAAAAGTTATTATGGAGTTTGTGCTGGAAGAACCATAACTGTGCAATCTAACATGAGTGGATTAATAAACTGTGTTCTTTTCTTACAGATTCTTGCTATGATTGAGGAAGCTGCGGGTACAAGAATGTATGAATGTAAGAAACAGCAAGCCCAGAAGACAATTGAGAAAAAGGATGCCAAACTCAATGAATTGAATACGGTACTGCTATTTCAAAACATTTCACTCTGTTGACTGTTGTTATATACCCGTGCTTGGTACATTATACAGAATATATTAACTCCATGGTTCATTTATGGCAATTAGTGATAATGTAAATAACACTTGAGATACAAGACACTGAAGTCATTGCATTGAGTGGTATCACTTGGATAAACAGATTGGCTTCTGTAACACAGATTCCATGACTTCTATGGTACTGTCGTTTGTCATCTCTGAACTGTGTAGTATAAAGTTATGTCATATTCTTCCATGTTTTTAGATATTTAATGCTTGTTAAAATTGCTCATCAGATTGCAGTTATGTGATTAGTTTGTAGAAGTGGATGTATGAAACAAATTTTATTGACCAATCTGTTGTTTCATGTCATACATGCCATACTATGGTGTAATGGGTGGCATGAGAAAATGGCATTCTAGTCACATAAAAGTTATGCATTGTCTGTATTTGTAATTCTTGACTTACAGAAAATATTTTATGTTGGCGAAATATGAATATTTTCATGTTAGGTGTGAAATATTGTTTTGTAAGACAACAATTATAAATGCAATGATGATGCAAAACCTTGAGGTCCCAAGGACATAGATATTGTTTTTTATGTCATCCAGTGAATGTTGAGCAGTACTGTTGTATGTTTTAATAAACCGGGGAAAACTCAACTGCAAAATTCAGACCTTGGCCATTTTCTTAAAAGAACATGTGACATTACCCATACTTTCTTTTACTGACATTATACTTACTGTAGTTACATTGGTTACAGTTATTTATTAATTTATTTGCATATTTATGTATTGATTGATTCATTCCACTTATTTGGTACATGTTGGCAATCATTGATTCTTGCATTAACTATTTTACCTATTGCACAAAATGTTGTGTTTTTATGGTGCCTGGTTTGATTTGTCCCTTCTATTATTAGTGGTGAACCTAGAGTAATATCGTACCTTTATATGACAATGTTATTCATCTTCAAAACATTTGTGTAAGTTGTGTCAGTGATATCAAGTTCTGTTGTCCATAGAGCTATTTAAAATAAGATCTATGGCTTGAATTTTTATTGTTTGCACTGGATGGTTCTGTATATTAGACCAACTTTCACTGTTACAATTAGAGTGCAGAGATTGGCCACTTGCAGGTTCCAAGTGCACACTGTCTCCACATTACTGATTGGCATAATTACATTGGTTTGAGTGTATGAAAGATCATTTTGCCCATTGGAAAGGCATGGAATGCCTTTGGAACCTGTGAGCTGCATAGTTTTCATTACAAAATGGCAAGTTAGAGTAAACATGTTGATGAATAAACTTACTCTAGTTAAAATGTTTAAAATCTATGTATGTAAAGTCCGGACATTATAATGGGAAATGTCTTAATTCCTTATATATCATTCATGTATAAGTACTGCACACTTTGGCATTTCTCAAGTTTGAATCTGTTTGTACTTGCACGTATCAGCGATGATGTTTTGTAACTAACAGATTTCATAATATCAACAGGATAAAGCTTTGTTAACTGAAACAGTAAATAGACATCATCATCTATCAATCTGTAGCAATGCAAATACATCTGGTCTCTTTAACTAACACAGTGGATATTACAGAGGACTGAAATATGTCCGGCCAAACTAATATAAATGATATTGTTGTATTTGGGTGATTAAGTACTTATAAATGTTTGTAATATACAGTATCATACAGAATCGAGAAATAGTGGTATCACATTTCTTGTATGAAGGCAGTGTGCTGAATCAAAGTGTGCTAAATTTATTGAAGTTAATGTAAATAGACGTACAAGTATCCCATTAGGTCCCTCCAGACTAATTCAGTTTTCCTGTTGTAGGTTATAAATGAAGAGATAAGTCCAAAACTTCAGAAATTGCATGATGAACGATCTCAGTATCTGGATTATCAGAAAGTGCAACGAGAACTGGAACATCTTACCAGGTTTTATATAGCATGGCAGTACTACTCAGCGCAGGTTAGATCTGATTTCATACTCATGTTTTTTTTTTTTTTATCTAAGGAAAGTTCTGCCTGTACTTAAACAATTTGGCCTGGAAACACATAAGGGTAGTGGAAGTAAAACACCACATTTTCCTAACTGGAGCAGTAAATGTTGGAGAGGGATGTGTTACTCTGTTACACTTTATCTGTAGGGTAAGTGTTTTTATACTCACTGGGCATGGTGGAAAAGAGAGAGAAACGTTATATGCTTGAAGTTAAGTGAATATTTGTAAATTCACTTTGTTCTCCAAGTTAGTATTAATTTACACATACACACACCTACAACATCCATTTGTCTGTAACTTTTTGTGTGTTTAGCGCAGGCAACTTTATAGAACAAATTTATCCTAATACGTGGAGTATTAATTTCAACATGCGGGCCAAGATTAGTGGACGAATACACTGGAGTGTGCTGTAGCAATATTTGTTCTGCAAGGCTTATGTACTTAAAAACAAAATTTTTATTTCTTGCAGAACACCAGTGGAAAGACTAAAGAAAGGCTTGAAGAAGTTCATAAGAATGTTCAAGACGTCAAACAGAAGATAAAAGATGGAGAAAATGAAATACCTAACCTGGACCAGCAAACTGTAGAGCTAAAGGAAAAGAGGAGTTTGGTAAGATTATTAATCTTTTGCATGAAACATTGACCCCATGCTGTGTGTAGTATGTAGTTTAAAAATCCAAAGTCAGCTGAAGTCATTGCCAGTAACATGCATGATAATTGCAGCCATTTCAATTTTTATCTTTTTTCAGAGTATCCCCTGGTATTTAATTCTGGTGCAGAAGAGTTATTATGCATTTCTACAGTGATACAGATACCACCTGTATAGATCATAGGTAGAAATTTGTTCATTTTGTGCAATAACGTGACCTGCAGTGGGTTGTTCAGCAAACTTACTTGCTAATAAATATGATGACACTGTGCTCTAAATATACATAAGCAAACATAGAATTTTGAAAAATAATACGCTTTGGAATTGTAGGTGATACAAAATCCACTTGAAAAAGAGAGGGAATAGGGACTTGGTTTAGGCCAATGGGAGCTGTGACACCTCCCAGAAGAGGTCATGACCCACAGTTTGAGAAAAACTGGACTGTGCTATAAATTATGAATTGCCAAGTGAGTAAGTTATACTATGACAAATGTTCTTAGAACATTCTCGTAGAATGAAGTACTATCTAAACACAGAAATATTGTAATTTGGCTTAACTACAGCTGCACATACTAATTTCACCCCAACACTGTTCAGAAATGTTGTTGTTGTCATTGTCATTATCATCATCGTCGTCGTCATTTTCATCACCATCATCATCATCATCACTAATGCAGATGCTGCTGCTGCTGCTGTCAGTCATCGTTGTTAAGGTTCATTGTTATATGAAATAGATTTGTCTTTTTTTTTTTTTTGTGTCACTTTAAAATTGTTTGTACCATGAGACTGTGAAAAGAGTGAAGAAGTAACACATCTCAGCCCATCTTTCCTGTTTGTTAATGCAAGTAAAATCTGGAAAAAATCTACCAATCAGTGTTCAGAGAGTTCCAGGTAAGTTGTGCTTACAGAATGACATCAGGAGATCAGTGCTACAAAAAATTGAACTGATGTTATGAAATTGAGGGTTTTGTGGCAGCAAAGGTTGCATTTGTAGTATTCTTAGTTATGAAACTTTCTAGTTTTGATGGGGTGAACGGGCACGTGCTGGTGAGGAGAGTGACCAGACATTTGAGTAAGGTCAACAATTAGTGAATATTTTTGGAATACATATGACAACAGTGCATCCATTTCTTAATGTTTAGTGTTTATCATATGCAAACATTGAATGTGGGTGTTTGCCAAAATTAAGTTGAGCTGTCGGCTCTGGCAGTTCAATATTATGGCATTTGACCATATTGTATCTATCTGTCAATCTCTTTCAGGAGGGTGGCAGCAAATTGCAAGCCCTGGAGGCGGAATTAAAAGCAAAAGAAAAAGAAGAGGCCGAAGCTGTAGCATCACATAAAGCAAACCATGATAGTATTGTGTCTGAGGGGAAAAAGAAGAAACAACTTGAACAGGGTTTGCGTGTGGTACGAAAATGCTTTGTGAAAGTTTTGCTCTTTCAGGTCCAATTAATGTTTAATCAAATACTATTAAAATGGTAGCTCATAATATCACTATATAGTGAAATTAATACATGGATATGGACAAGATAAAGTTTCATGGTGCCAGACAGGCAAATATATATCAATGCAAGAACATCAGAGAGAAAATACGTAGAACAAGTGCAGCAATGTGGTGTAACAAAATGTGTCAAACATACTGTCTTACACCTGAATTTGTACATATTAAAATCAAAACATATTAATAATAATACTGAGAGATTCATATATATATATATATATATATGTTCCAAAATAATTACCAACAAGTTGACACTTATAGACTGTCCTTTATTTCATGGTTAGTCGTCCTTCACTCTACATGTTTCGAGCTTCAGGGAGCTCATCATCAGGAGTTCACTTTTTTTCTGTACAGGCAGTCTCTGGCATACTGTGAATACAGCAAAAGATTACACAGTATGCCAGAGACTGCCTGTACAGAAAAAAAGTGAACTCCTGATGATGAGCTCCCTGAAGCTCGAAACATGTAGAGTGAAGGACGACTAACCGTGAAAT
>Ga0131853_10004120_pt1 | contig 26086 bp, 16 predicted proteins | sample TergutLab28metaG_FD_92764 | JGI IMG/M metagenome (GOLD analysis project Ga0131853, IMG submission 92764) | Labiotermes labralis P1 segment gut microbial communities from Petit-Saut dam, French Guiana - Lab288 P1 (version 2) (version 2) | ecosystem: Host-associated > Arthropoda: Insects >... | reverse complement strand
TTTTACCTTAAAATCATAATGCTTTACTTCTTGTCCGAATGTGGTTATTACAGAAGTCAAAAACAGTAATGTTGTCAGATTTTTCTTCATGTCTATTCTTTTTTTCGTTTCTACTGTGCTGTCGCCAAATGGCACCTAACTCCGTAATACACGGCTTTTCTGAGCGTCCCATGGGGGTCGTCTCCGGCATATTCCCAATACATGGCGCCCAACATTCCTTTTTGCTTTAGCCACGCACATTTGGCGGCTATGGACTTGGGCGTTTCATAGGTCAAGACAAATTTTCCATCGGCGTCCACCCAGTAAGAAGCCTGCGCTACATCGTCCCACATATCCTTATGTCCTTTTAGTTGAACAATATCTCCCCTAACAATGACGCCCAATACTCCATCTCTTACAATGGTATTATTGAAATTGACCGAAGCCGGAATGCTGTCGCGACCTCGACCGTAAAAAGGGATTCCCAAGGTCAATTTATGTATGGGAACGCCGGCTTCAATGTGCTTTTCCACAGATTCTTCACACGAAATGCCCCTCCCCGCTTCTCCCGTTAATCCGGAGCGAAAAAGCCCCGCATGATGCACAGACCCGTTAAGCTCAAAGTCGTAAGTCATGATATTAATGAAATCCACATAAGGGTCAACAGCTCTAAAATCAACATACCCTGCATTTGCAGCAGAGGCAAAAGTCAGCAATTTGTCTTTGCCGATGGCTTGCCGTATGTCGCGCATCAACAAAGTGAAATTGTCCGTATCCTCCGGCGAGGATGAAATCCGGGCGGCGGAACTGGTGGGGTATTCCCAGTCCATGTCGATTCCATCCAATCCAAATTCCAAAATCAGCCTTTGGCAATCGGCGGCAAAGGCCAATCGGTTGACGGGGTCGGCAGCCATTTCGCTAAAACGACCGCTGCCCCAACCGCCTATGGAAAGCAATATCTTGAGGGAAGGTTTTTGTTTCTTTAATTCCACCACAGACCTTAGCCTGTCTTCAGCGGTTGCACGTCCGTCCGGAACATTGCTGCCGGGGCGAGGCGGCCTGTTGATGATTACTCCGTTAAAGCTTTCATTCACATGCCCAAAAGCATAATTAATATGGGTTACATAATCGGGGTCGGGCAGGATACTGCTCCATGAGGTTACATAAGCAAGCACTACCGGATTGTTTTGAGGTTGTTGCTGGGCATAGAGTTTGCCCAACAATAAGACGGCAACAAGCAAGAGGAGTTTTTTCATCGTGTTACAATAATAAGAGACGGCAAGTTATAGAAAAAACCGCAGGTGGCAAAAATCTTAACCAAAACTTCATCCAACCGCAATATTCCATTAACATCGGAGCCATACTTTTACCACATGAAATTTTATCTTTTACTCGATAGTATGTACTCTGTTTCTGCAAATTATAGAAAATTATTGGTTTTTTTTCTATTGTTCTGTCCGGTTTTTTCGGGCGGACTTATTGCCCAAACCATCCGCGGCAGGGTTTTAGATGCTGCAACAGATGAAACCATCATCGGCGCATCCATCGTTCTGCATGGCAGTCAACCAAGAGCCGCAGCGAGTGGTCTCGACGGCTCGTTTAGCATTGCAAATGTAACTATATTTCCGGCAAAAATAACTGTATCTTTTCTCGGCTACATATTGCAAGAAATTGTTGTTGAGAATAGTATGCCTATCGTAATCCGGCTCGAAGAAGATGTGGCCATGATTGGCGAAGTAGTGGTTACGGCCACAAACAGCGGACGCACGGATTACAGCGCCCGCATGATAGAGAGGTCGGCGATGAATGTGATGAACGTGGTAAGCGCCCGCGCCATCGAACTGTCGCCGGATATGACTGTTGCCGACGTAATTCAGCGCATGTCCGGAGTAACCATGGAGCGCAACAGCAGCGGGGAAGGACAATACGCGCTGCTGCGGGGAATGGACAAGCGTTTCAATTATACATTGGTGAACGGCATCAAAATTCCTTCGCCCGACAACAAGAACCGTTTTGTGCCTTTGGACATTTTCCCTTCGGAATTATTAGACAGATTGGAAGTTACAAAGGCGCTTACTGCCGATATGGAAGGAGATGGAATCGGCGGAGCGGTAAATATGATAATGAAAGATGCGCCGGAGCGCGTGCAGGTGAACGCCAATATGTCTACCGGCTTCAATGTGCAGTTCTTTTCGCGCCATTATCAGACATTCGACCATTCGGGAATCAATCGTCAGTCTCCCAACAGGAAATACGGAGTCGGATACCCTTTCAAAACGTCTGACTTTACTACCCAAAACCTTGTAATGACAGAACGAACCGCGCCGCCGGCAAGCCTTGCGGGGGGCTTCTCGGCAGGCGGACGGGTATTTAATAATGTATTGGGAATTATGGTCGCGGCAAGTTATTCCGATGCTTTTCGCGGAAGCGCCAGCGACATGTACGGCGGCACTTCGGGAGCAGATGGAACACAGCATGTCACACACCGGTACTATTCAAGCCAACAAAAACGCATGGGAACGCACGCAAAATTCGATATTCGTCTGAATCCAAATCACCAACTAATGTGGTACAACGCCTATATGGATTTTCAAAACAAACAGGTGCGCGACGCAGTGGACAAGACCACGCAATCCTATCGCATGAGGTGGAATCATCAATCCATTTTCAGTTCAACGATGAAGGGAATACATCATTTCGCAGACAAAAAACTACGCTTCAATTGGGCGCTTGCCTACGGAAATGCGTACAACGAAACGCCCGACAATGCAACCATTCGTCTGCGCGTGGATAATGAGCATGTGTATACAGACCCCATCATGAGCGCAACGCGCCGTTGGGAAGACAATTCCGACAAAGACAAAGCGGTTCACGCAAACTTGACTTATGAAGCTCATGCAGGAGCCATGAGGTTTGAATGGTCGGCAGGGGGAATGTACCGCGACAAAGTCCGCGAGAGCCACTTCCATGAATACTCATTCAGGCCCACTCCTTCGATACAGTACAAAGGAACCGACTGGAATCGTTTCGACGAAATCAAGCAGGAGGTGTTTACTTCGGCAACGCTCAGCGACCCGCTCAACTACGACGCTTCCGAAAAAATAACCGCCGGATATGCGCAGGTAAAAACGACTTTTGCACACATTCATTTGATTGCCGGACTGCGCATGGAGCATACCCGTCAAGGATACGACCTCAAATTTGCGCTTCAAGGAATAGAAAATACCGGATTTCAAGATTATTACGAGTGGTTGCCCAGTGTGCATGCCCGATACGCACTGAACCAAAAATCGAATTTGCGGTTTTCATACGTGAAGGCCATCAATCGCCCCAGTTTTTTTGAAATTGTGCCCTACGCAAAAATGTTTGAAGACTACAACGAGCGCGGGAATCCCGAAATACGCCACACAGTTGCCGACAACATAGACCTGCGTTACGAGTTTTTCCCGAGTCCCGGCGAACAATTCATGGTAGGCGCGTTCTACAAGTACATCCAAGACCCGATTGAATACGGGATGATTGCCATGGGGCAGGAAGCGTACCACATGCCTTTAAATTTTGGCAACGCACACAATGCGGGCATCGAAATAGACGCAACCAAATATTTTAGGCGATTGGGCATTAAGGCCAACTACACGCTGACCCATTCACAAATCACCACGCTCAAATGGCTGCTTATGGACAACCCCGACCCCAACGCCGACGAAAAAACAATCATCAGAGAAGTAAGTCAGACCCGTATGCTGTTTGGACAGGCGGCGCATGTGGCGAACCTTTCATTGCTTTACAAAGACGTCCAAAGCGGCTGGGAGGGACAAATTGCATGTTCATACACCGGCAAACGGATTGCCTACATTTCGAGATACATAAATCAAGATACTTGGGAAGCGGAATATTTTCGATTGGACGCCTCGGTGGAAAAATTTTTCTCAAAAATCAGGCTTATCGTGTTTGCAAAGGCGTCCAATCTGCTTAATACTCCAATGTTTCGCTACATTCATCCCAATCCTGCCGACAACCGGTTAGAGGGTGTTGCGCGGAAAAATGGCGGACTCTTGGAACGAAAGGAATATTACGGCCAACACTTCATAATAGGACTAAGGTATAAATTATAAATTAATTACATCATTTTTAAATTTTATTTTTATGAAAAGATTACTCGTATCTTTAACAGCAGCAGTTGCTTTATGCGCAGGATTCGCAGGATGCAACAAAGACGAAGATACCTCATTGGCAGGTATCACACTGTCGGAAACAAGCAAAATGCTTAAGCCGACCGAAACGCACAACCTTGCGGTCTCGTTTTTTCCGGAAAATACCGCCGACAAGAATTTGGTGTGGGGGTCGTCCGACAAAAATGTAGCAACGGTCGAAAACGGTACGATTACCGCTATCGGCGTGGGAACTGCCGTCATTAGGGCGGTATCGGCAGTCAATGCCACCATTTACGGCGAATGTTCGGTAGTTGTTTCGCTGTCCGATTTTGGTACGCAAAGCGGAGCCGTCGAAGGCGTGTGGACCAAACATTCGATTGTGTACATCAACGACCAAATTCGGGTTGAGCAGGGAAAAAAACTCACTGTTGAAGAAGGCGTAACCATTATTGTACAGGATGGTCCGGTTGGCACATCGGGAGCGCCCATTGAGTTTTTTGTAGAGGGTAGCCTTTACTTGAAAGGCACAAAGGAGTATCCGATATTGGTAACGGTTACAGAAAACAAGCGTACCGCAGCAAACAAGTATGCAGGCTTGTGGGGCGGTTTTGTCGGTGGCGATAATTTTTCGGAATTGCTTTTCGACAATGTGATTGTTGAGTATACCGGAGCGTTGTGCGGCGCTGCTTCGCAGTCGGTTTTAGCCGGTTTGAACGTTGCCGACAAAGACCAAACGGCAGGGATTCTTTCCAACAATCCGGAGGGTAAGATTGTCGTAATCAACAGCACATTCCGCTATGCCAATTCGGATGCGATGTATTTCATGGGCGGAAAGGCGATTGTTGCCAACAATCTGATTCACACTGTTGGCAAAGATGATAACGACGGCATCAACATGAAAGCCGGCGTGCAGGTAGACATCGCCTATAATCTATGTTTTTCTGTCAATTCAAACGCTTTGAAACTTTCGTCCTCAGGTCAAGGGCCTACCAGACATCAAGCAATGATACGCGCATACAACAACACGATTGTAAATTCGGGCTGGCGTCGCACCAAAAACCTCAAGGGCGGTTCCATCTTTTTGGAAAAAGGCGCTTTGGCGAGCGTTTACAACAATTTGATACTGAACAGTAAATTCATGCTCAAAACCCCAAGCCTCGACCGTCCGGACCCAAGCAACGGAGCCGACCACAATTCGATGGTCGGTTATAACTTCTATGCTTCCGGCTCACAACAATGGACAGGTATACACGTGGGAGGAGCGGTTATTATGACGGCGTTTGAAGGATATACTTTTGCCGACCCGGATTATTGGCACAATTATGCCGGTTATGCTGCCGGCTTTCCAAAAATTGACGAAACCAGTCTTATAGCGACTGCCCCCGGTTCGCCCGACCCGAATTTTGTAAACTTCCCGTTTAACGGCGTCCCTTTGGGAGAAGACATGTTTAATCCTTCTTGGGATTTCCACGTTCACGCAGGTTCGCCCGTACTCGTCGGCGCAAACGGCAAGACTCCACGCAACACGTTTTCCGGAGACTTTGCCCCCTATTTTGGCTCGACCGGATTAGTTATTGACGGAAAGGAATACAAAACGCCTGCTCCGGCAGCTCGGTATGGCGCCTTTGGCATTAAGAATTAACAAATGAAGAGACTCTTTTTGTGGCTTCTGCTTGTTGCGGCTTTTGCCGGAAGTTGTACGCAAAAGACAAGCGAAATTCGTTTCATCGTGGCTTCCGATATGGGACGCATCGGTGAATCGGAACAAAAAGCCATTGCCGAACTCATGGGGCGTTTTGCCCAAGATAACCGGATTGATTTTATGGCAATCGCCGGCGACCCCATTCATCATGTCGGAGTAATCGGCGTGGAAGATACTGTTTGGAATGAAAGAATCGAAGACATCTACACCGCTCCGTCTCTACACGCCATTCCGTGGTATGTTGTTTTGGGGAACCACGAATACCAAGGCTGCGTTCAAGCCATCATAGACTATTCTAAGGTCAGCGAACGTTGGAATGCTCCGGAGCGATACTTTACGATGACACAACGCATCGGCAGAAAAAACAATATCTTGTTCGTGTTTATTGACACCACGCCATTAATCGAAAAATACCGCCAACTTGACCATGAAGAACATATATATTCAGATGCCAGCGAGCAATCTATTGAGCGGCAAATTAATTGGTTAGATTCGGTACTCCTTGGCTCGAACGACCGCTGGAAAATCGTAGTCGGGCATCATCCGGTTTATGCCAAAACAACCAAAGAGGCACATGAAAGAACCGATATGCAAAAGCGTGTGGGCGCGTTGTTTGAAAAACACGGCGTTGATTTCTACATCTGCGGACATATTCACAACTTCCAGCATATCCATCGCACGGGGAGCAAGGTGCATTACGTTGTAAATTCGTCGGCCTCGCAGTCGCGTCCGGTGTACGAAATTGATGAGGTGGAAGGGATGATATTTGGAAACCCCGACCCGGGCTTTTCAGTATTCACGGTCTTGGACAACAGTGTACGGTTTCTTTTTGTCAACCATACGGGCGAAACGGTTTATGAGCATACAGTGCTTAGAGCGCGGGATAGGCAATGGCTTCCCTAATCACAATGGCCGACCGGTACTGGGTCGTGAGTACCCTCTTTAATCGCTCGGCCTCTGATTTGGTTCTGAAATCGCCCACCGTTACCCTAAAATCAATATCTCTGTGGTCCAAATAAGCCGGAATATGGGGGTACTGGCGCTGAAACTCCTCCAATACGGCTAAGGAGGCGCTGCGGGCAGTTTGCAGGTTGCTGCTGAAAATCCGGATTCGGAAGCCTTGAATCCTCTTGGATGTGTTTTGAAGTATTTGCTGCTGCACCGCTTGATGTAAGGCTTCGGGTTGGACTAAGACCACCCTGTTGTTGTTGGGCCCCGTAGCGGACAGCAGTTCAAAAATACTGCGGTGCAACAACGAAGAGTCCAATACTTGGGCAGAAGCCGGAACTGCAACCAAAACGGCAATCAGCAAGAACAGATATCTTTTCATGTGCATTGTATATTACAGACTATTAATAATTTGAGTCAAGGGCGTATCTTTGTAGCTAAAGGTTTTCTTGATACAGGCCGATTTTATGCGCATATCGCCCGTAAAGAGAAACGAACTGATATCCCATGTTCTGTAATCAATCCCCATTTGCAATGCGGCAAAGAGGTCTTGAAGCGTGAGTTCCAATTGCCCCGAACAGCGCTGCTCCGACCTGCCGGCAACGGTCAGCGCCTGTAAAAGCTGCGCAGTGGCAAAGGGTTGTTGCCCGCGGTTAAATACACCCTCCGCACTTTGGATTACAAAACCGCGGTTGGGGTTATGCACCGTGGCCGAAAAGTCTGCTACAATCCTTGTACCCTGCATACTTACGTTGTCTATATTAAAGTCTTTCACCTCAATATCACGATAAGAAAAACAGGAGGTCAGCAAAAAAAGCCCTGCAAGCAGCAGCGTAAAACGAAAAATTCTTGTTGGCATAAGCATCTGTTAAGTACACAAAGGTAGAAAAAATACTACATTTGTACGCAAATTCGTCTGTAATGACCAACAAATTTCATACCATTCGACCTGTACCCAACGCCCTGCTGCCTCAACTCTACATAGAGACATACGGTTGTCAGATGAACGTAAACGACAGCGAAGTGGTGGTTTCTGTGATGCAGGATGCCGGTTATTCTCTATGCCAAGAGATGGATAAAGCCGATGTTATCTTGGTGAATACCTGTTCTATTCGCGACAATGCCGAACAACGTATCTTAGGCCGGCTTGACCTGTTTCGCCTGCAAAAAAAGAAGAAGCCCGCCCTAAAGGTGGGCGTATTGGGCTGCATGGCCGGGAGGCTTGAGAAAGAACTCTTGAACCACGTCGCCGTGGATTTAGTGGTCGGGACGGACGCTTATCGCCAACTGCCAAAATTATTGGAGGCTGTAAGTCAGGGAAATAAACAAATCGAAACCCGATTTAATCCCCAAGAAAACTATGCCGACATATCTCCGGTTCGAATGGATACAAACGGAGTCAGCGCCTTTGTTTCCATTACCCGCGGTTGCAACAACGCCTGCGCCTATTGCGTGGTGCCTTTTGTGCGGGGACAGGAACGCAGCCGGGACCCCCAAAGCATCGAGCGGGAAGTTATCGAATTGGTAGCCAACGGCTACAAAGAAGTTTGTCTGTTGGGGCAAAACGTGGATTCCTACCTTTGGGCGGATTCCCATGACCCAACCAAATACCTTAACTTTGCCCAACTGCTCGAACTTGTGGCCTTGATTGACCCCAAACTGAGGGTACGTTTTCTTACCTCTCATCCCAAAGACATGAGCAGCGGGGTGCTGTACACCATGGCCATGTACCCCAACATTTGCAACCATATTCACCTGCCCGTACAGTCAGGCAGCAATCAAATACTCAAGAAGATGAACCGCAAGTATACCCGCGAGGAATACTTAGAGCGGATTAAAACCATCCGCGAAATCCTGCCCGACTGTGCTGTCTCCGGCGATTTTATTGCCGGTTTTTGCGACGAGACCCCCCAAGACCACGCCAACACCCTCTCTCTGATGAATCAAGTCAAGTTTGACCAAGCCTTTATGTTCCAGTATTCCGAGCGGCCCGGTACCAAAGCCGCCAAAATGTATCAAGATAACGTGCCCGAAGAGGTTAAAACCCAGCGTCTCAACGAAATTATTGCCCTGCAAAACCAAATCTCTTTAGAAAGCAACCGGCGCGACATAGGCAAAACCTTTGAGGTATTGATAGAAGGTCCATCCAAACGCTCCCCTTTGGAATACTTTGGCCGCAGTCCTCAGAACAAAGTTTGCGTATTTCCCAAAGAAAACAGTAAAGTTGGGGATTATGTACAGGTGACAATCCACAACTGTAGCTCTGCCACCCTCATAGGCGCCATTACAGAAGACCTGCCGGCTGCGGGGCTGGGCTCCCGCATCCGCTCTCATATTTCTAAATTAGCCCATCCTATTCAACCTTAACGTACCTTATTATAATAGCGTATTCATAACATGGCAACCATTACTACCATCTATCAGGGTCAATTGCGAACCCAAGCCTCCCACAATCAATCCGGCTCCCGCATCATCACCGATGCCCCCACCGACAACCACGGCAAAGGAGAGGCTTTTTCCCCTACCGACCTTTTTGCCGCCTCCTTAGGCTCATGTTTACTCACCATTGCAGGCATTGCCGCTCAAACCCATGGCTTTTCCATTGAAGGAGCCCGCATTGAAACCCAAAAGATTATGACCGACAGCCCCCGCCGCATAGGGGAAATCATCTTAGACATTCACCTCCCCGCCAATCGCTATACCGCCAGAGAAAAGCGCATTATTGAAGCCTCTGCCTCCGGCTGCCCCGTAGCCCACAGCCTACACCCCAACATAAAGAGAACCATTAGGTTTCATTATTAATGTCAGTTTCGTTTAAGCAACAGCTAAGAACAACAAAGTCTGTAAAATATAATCCTTGTCCACGAGTACTCTCCGAATGGTTTGTCACACTACACCTTGATATGCCTCGGATTGCGGTCATCAACATTGCCTTTGGTCAAATAAAATGAAAGTAGTTCGCCACGCTCATTATAAATTATATAGTATATTTGGGGTAGTTTTTTTCCAACAATCTGCAAAAGTTTTCTACATTTGCCCCCAAAATAACCTAACACCAACTTCTATGAATAAACACCTTAAACAACTATCCGTTGTATCCGTTTTGCTGTTTGCCTTTGCATGCAGCAGTCCCGATCAAACTCCATCCCTCTCTTATGAGAGCTATACGCTTGATAACGGACTAAAAATCGTTCTGCATCAAGACCATTCTGACCCTATTGTTGCGTTGGCGATTCAATACCATGTGGGGTCGGGGCGTGAAAAAACCGGAAAAACCGGCTTTGCCCACTTTTTTGAGCACATGCTGTTTCAACGCTCCGAAAATCTTCCGAGAAACGCATTCTTCCAAAAAATCGCCGCTATGGGCGGGTCGTTCAACGGCTCGACCAATGCAGACGGAACCAACTATTTTGAAACCGTTCCTCGGGACGCCCTTGAAAAAATACTGTGGATGGAATCCGACCGGATGGGATTCGTTATCAATACTGTAACCCAAGGCGGATTAGAGCGGGAAATAGACATTGTGTCTAACGAGAAACGGCAAAACTACGACACCCAGCCTTATGGTCAATCGAGCATTATCATAGCCAAAGAACTTTATCCGGAGGGGCATCCCTACAGCTGGACTACCATTGGCGAGATTGACGACTTGCGCAGCGCCACCATAGAAGATGTAAAGGAATTTTATGCAACATTTTACGTTCCAAACAACGCTACTATGGTGCTTGCCGGCGATTTTGATAAGGCGCAGGCAAAGCAGTTGATTGAAAAATATTTTGGAGAAATCCCCAAAGGCAAGGAGGTGCCCAGACCCACTCCCAGACCTGCGCAACTTAGCCAAAATAAGAATATGATGTGGGAAGATGATTTTGCCAGACTTCCCGAATTAGTGCTTGTATTTCCGGGTATCGAGCAATACCATAAAGATGCCAATGCCCTCTCTGCCTTAGTCTCCCTTATTGCCTCCGGAAAACAATCCCCCATGTATAAAGTGATTGTAGAGGAGAAAAAATTGGCGCCCGGCGTGAATGGCAACAGCATGTCGAGGGAGATGGCCGGACAATTGCATTTTTCGGTAAGGGCTTTTGAGAACGTGGACCTAAACGACGTATATGCGGCCATACACGAAGCTTTTGCCCGTTTTGAAGCAGAGGGCGTCAATGAGCAGGAGTTAGAGCGCATCAAAATCATGCAGGAGGTGAACCTCTACAACCGCATGGGCAGCATTCAAGGCAAAGCGTTAATGATGGCCCGCGACAATGAGTTTGGCGGCTCTCCGGTGGCGTCGTTTAATGAACTGAAAAAATTCCAGTCGGTGACCAAGCAGCAAATCATGGACGTATATAACCGCTATATCAAAGGAAAGACATACCTTACCCTCAGCACGGTTCCTCAAGGTCAAAAAAATCTTGCCTTAGCCAATTCTGTCATGGCTGTGGTATCTACGGAAAAGGTGGATGAAATCGAATCCAAATCAGAAGCCGGTCAGCTTATTGACGACGATTATGAGCGTACTCCTTCTGCTTTTGACCGTTCCATAGAGCCTGATTATCTCCCCAACCGGCCCGAAATTACTGTCCCTAAAATATGGAACTTCACCACTGCAAACGGAATGGCCGTATACGGAATCGGACATCATGAACTACCTATCGTCCAAGCGAATATCTCTATTAGAGGCGGAGCCATGCTTGACCCGACAGACAAAAGAGGAGTCGCCTATCTTAACGCCCGCCTAATGAACGAGGGCACCGCCCTTAAAACCGCCGACCAATTGGAAAGCGCCATGGGCCTGCTTGGTGCGCGTATTACCGTTTCGTCGGGCTTTGAGGGGATGAACATATCCATATCGGGATTGGCCAAAAACTTCCCCAAGGTGATGGAACTGGTAGAGGAGATGCTTTTGCAGCCGCGGTTTGACGAAGCGGCTTTGCAGCGCGTAAAGATGCAAACCAAATCAATGATTCGCCAAAACTCGGCCAATCCAAGGAGCATTGCACAGACTACCCGCGACATACTGCTCTACGGAGCCAACGGCACCTTCGCCACCCCCGAATACGGCACGGCAGCCAGCATTGACAACATCAGCATGGATGATATTAAGACATTCTATGCCGCCTACATATCTCCCTCTGTGGCCTCCTTTACCATCGCCGGAGACATTGAAAAAGCCGATTGCGAGCGACTGCTTGCCTCCCTCTCTTCTACATGGCAAGCCACAGCGGTAACTATTCCTGCGCCTGTACAGGGTATTCCTGCCCAAACAGCCACCATCTACTTTGTGGATAATCCGGGCGTTACCCAATCCATGATTTTCGTGAGCAAAAGGGGCATGCCCATGAATGACCCCAATTATTATCCTTCGATTATTGCCAATTATCGCCTCGGTACCGGCTCTCAAGGTATGTTGTTTGACGTCATTCGACTCCAAAGAGGATATACCTACGGGGCTTATTCCACCTTTGAGAACGGTTTGTACCGCAACAGCTTTACCGCCTCTTCCAGCGTGCAAGGCTCTGTCACCAAAGAGTCGGTTGAGATATTTAAGGAGTTAATTTCTACCTATGGGCCTAAATTTGACGAAACCATGTTGCTGGGCACCAAAGACGCCATGATGAGGGCTATGGCCTCTTCGTTTGAAACAGTCGGCGCCTTGGTGAACATGCTCAACAATATTGCCACCTATGGGTTACCTCTTGACTATGTCAAGCAGAACGAAAAAACACTGGACAACATCACCGTGGCCCAAATTAAAGAGACCATCAACAAAACCATGAATCCCAACGATATGGTTTATGTAGTGGTGGGCGACGCCAAAACCCAAATGGCGCCCTTAGGCACTTTAGGATTAGGCAGGCCGATTTTGGTTCAGAGGTAGGCCTGTGGCCAAAGGCTGAGGTGTTTCATTTTGTATGAAGCCGATTAAAGGTTGCTCAATGATTTGGGGTAACCTTTTTTCTTGGCAATCCAATTAGCGATTTTAGAGTTTTTTGCTTGGCACCAAACTTTTTACGACACCCTAAAATAAACGACTTTAATCAAAGCGGTGGCTAAGGAGCCGATGTGTTTGTTGAGCACTTTTTGCTCGCTTTTCTCTATGGCGGCGTATTCGCCCGAATGTTCTTTGAGGAAGTCGTCCAAAATGTCTTTACTGAATAGGCCAATGAGTTTGCCGGTGTCTTTGGGCACGGATATTTGGCCGATTTTACTCACTACGTTGTTCAGGCGATTTTCGGTTACATATTCTTCGATGACCAACAACAGGCTGTTAAGCGATTCGCTGTAAGATGGCTCTACAAATAGTTTGGGGGCGCGTTTTTTTACCGCTTTTTTCTCGGCAAAACGGGCGTTTTTGCTTTTCAGCAACACCCTTGCGCCATTGCGCAGGTAGGTAGGGACTACAGGCCGAATCACGATGCCTTCACAGATGTTATCTTCTATGGGCGGCAACCCCATCCATTGGAAAATCTGACTGGGCCCGTCGTCGGGGAATCGGAGGCATTGGTCGAGGCTGCCTCTAAACAGGGTCTTGGCATAAAAGAATCCGCCTTGCTCAAAAAAGACGTTTGCCTCGTCTACCGGTAAAAATCTGCCGCTTTCGTTGATGGTGAGGTACAAATCAAAGGCATAAAATTCGTGTTGGGGACAATAATGGACCCCTTTTTGAATCAGCATGATTTTGGGGTCGTTTTTTACTTGGGGATGAGGGTATTTGCCTCCGAACATTTCGCCGAATACGGCAAGTGTCGCCAAGTTTGGGAAACTTTGCCGGACCAACGAAAACAGCGACACCACACGAGCTGTGTAATGTTCAAGCAGGGCTTCGTAGTCGTAAAATTTTTCTCCGGCTTCTACAAATCCCGTTCTTTTACCAAAATGGACGGAACTGCCGTCGGTAACAAAGCAGACGTTGGAGCCGTGTACCTTTTCCTGCACCACAAATTCCTGCTGCTCAGAACATTCAAGTTTAATTTTTTCTACGAAATCTTTGTCAAAGGTGTTTTCGATAGAGTTGTACTTTTTAAACGTCATCATATCTCTTTAATTTAATGTGTTATATGCCTTTTCCAACTGATTGAGGGCTTGTTCCAGCACGGCTTTGGGGCTGGCGATGTTCATCCGCATAAATCCTTTGCCCTCATCGCCAAACAGTGCGCCGCTGTTGAGCGCCAGCTTGGCTTTGTCCACAAAAAAGTGGTCTAATTCCTCCTGCGTAGCAAATCCTAAATCCCTGCAATCAAGGAAGACAAGATAGGAGGCTTGGGGACGAATTGCTTTAATTTTGGGCATTCTGTTTTGCAGGGCGTGGTCTACAAAGTCGATGTTTGCCTGCAGGTAGGCCAGCAGTTGTGCCAACCACTCATCTCCGTGGTTATAAGCCGCTTCCACTGCGATGTAGGCAAACACATTGCCCATGTCCAAATCATTGTGCCTGATGTAGTGAAATAATTTCTTCCTAAGCGCGTGGTTGTAGACAATGATGTGGGAGGCTGCCAAGCCGGGGATGTTAAATGTTTTACTTGGCGCCATGAACGTGGCGGAGATTTGTTGGGCTGTTTCGCCGATCATGGCAAAGGGGAGGTGTTTGTTTGGAGGCAGGGTCAGGTCGGCGTGGATTTCGTCGCTGATTACGGTAATTCCGTGCCGGGCGCATATTTGGGCCAATGTTTCTAACTCGTTTTGCGTCCATACCATGCCTCCGGGGTTATGAGGATGACAGAGGATAAGGAGTTTGCAGTCCTCAACAACCGTTTGCAAATGGGCAAAGTCCATGCTAAACCTGCTTCCATCAAAAACCAAAGGATTGCTGACCAATACCCGCCCGGTGCCTTCAATGACCTGTTTGAAGGGGTGGTATACAGGAGGTTGTATGATGATTTTATCGCCTTTTTCTGTCAAAGCGTTTACAGCGGCGCAGATACCCGGCACAACCCCCGGTACAAATTGAATGTACTCTTTGTTGGCCTTCATACCGTATCTCTTTTGTATCCAGCGTACAATCGAGTCGTAATAACCTTTGTGCGGACAGGTGTAGCCTAAGACTTCATGCTGTAAACGCTTTTGAATCGCTGCTATGATGCAGGGGGGCGTTTTGAAATCCATATCGGCAACCCAGAGCGGCAGCAGGTCTGTGCGGTTCCAGATATGGGACATTCGCTCTACTTTTACGCAGTGCGAACTGCTCCGGTCTATTATTTCGTCAAAATTATAATTCATTAAGTAGTCGGCCACAAAGTTAGTGAACATTTTTTCTGACAGGCCTGTTTTCTTGAATAATTTTGTTGGTTGGGGAGGAAAATACTTGCAGAAACGAAAATAATATTCTTTCTTTGCGGCGTTAACAATATAATATCAAAAACAAAATGAATAAAAAGCCTCTATTTCAAAGGCTCTTAGATGGAGTTGAGGTAGCCGGAAACAAATTACCGAATCCGGCTATCCTGTTTGCTATCTTGGCAGCAATTGTTATGGTAATTTCACACATTGCCTACTTGATGGGTACATCTGTTACGATGCCGGCCTACGGGAGCAACCCGGAAAGATTAATCGAAGCGTTTAGTTTATTGTCGCGCGAAGGTGTTGCATATATGTTCACCAGCATAGTCAGTAATTTTGTGGGATTTGCACCATTAGGCATCATACTTGTTGTGATGTTGGGCGTAGGTGTGGCAGAAAACGTGGGTATGTTCTCCGCGATGCTAAGAAAAGCCATGTTAGGTGCATCCAAGAAAATGGTTACCATTATGGTTATTTTCGTTGCACTTTTTTCAAATGTTGCATCAGATGTCGGATATGTGGTTGTGATTCCTTTAGGAGCCGCGATTTTCTACGCGGTTGGGAGGCATCCCTTAGCAGGTTTGGCGGCGGCATTCTTTGGCGTTTCCGGCGGATTTGCGGCAAACATCATTCTATCAACGTCGGATTTTCTTTTATCGGGAATCACAGAGCAAGTGGTCGGCTATGAAATACTACCTACAAGCAATTGGTGGTTCTTAGGAGCCTCGTTTTTTGTGCTTATCGCTTTAGGCTATTTCATCACTGAGAAAATCATCGTTCCAAGACTTGGCGAATACAAACCCGGAGCCGACGTAGAAATTGATGCCAACATTACCGAAAAACCCAGCGAAGAGGAAAGAAAAGGGCTTAGATATGCAGGTTGGTTCTTTTTGGGAATTGTTGCACTTTTACTGCTTCTGATACTTCCGCCCGGCTCGCCTATGCGTAATCCTAATACGGGTTCTTTGTTGCAAGGCGCACCTTTAATGAAGGCGCTTGTTCCAATCATCATGATGTTGTTCTTAGCGCCTGCAATAGGTTATGGTATTGCCGTCAAAAAGATAAAAGATAGTAAAGATGTTGTAACGGCAATGACAAAATCTCTGCAAACCATGGGCAGTTATATGGTTTTGGCATTTTTTGCGGCACAGTTTATCGAGTATTTTAAAGTGTCCCATTTAGGAGATATATTGGCAGTTAGTGGCGCTGACTTCTTAACAAATATAGGATTTACCGGCATACCGCTTATACTGTGTTTTATTGTGTTAACCGCATTCATAAACATTTTTGTAGGTTCTGCTGCTGCAAAATGGGCGATGATGGCGCCGATTTTTGTTCCCATGTTCATGGGCTTGGGCTATGACCCCACGTTTACACAGGTGGCGTATCGTATCGGAGCATCTACAACAAACATTATCACACCGCTCTTACCATACTTTGCGTTGATTCTTGTTTTTGCACAGAAATACGACAAAAAAGCAAGTATCGGTACGATTATATCGTTGATGTTACCATACTCGTTACTTGCGTTACTCGTTTGGTCTGCGTTCTTGGTACTTTGGTATTTCACCGGATTGCCCATTGGAATTGGCGGAGCCATACACTTGCCTGTTGTGTAATTGCGTAAAATTCAGTGTCTTTATATTGTAAAACCCTTTGGCAGAACCAAAGGGTTTTATTGACTTGTTATTTTGTTAGCCGATGCTGACGTGGCTGCTGTTCTTATTCCTGCATTACTCCTTCGATTTCTTCTACGGTAACGGGTAGTCGTTTGCTGCCCAGCATCCGATAACCGTTTTGAGTGATAATAATGCACTCCTCAATTCTGATTCCGCCAAAACTGCGGAACTTGTCCATTTCGTCAAAACAGAGGAAGTCGGTATTAACTTTTTCGGCACGCCATTTGTCCATCAAGGCGGGAATGAAATAGATACCCGGCTCCACAGTCATTACATTGCCCACCTTTAAGGCTTTAGCCATCCTCAGCGATTTTAAGCCAAATTGAGTGGAACGGGTAACGGTGTCGTCATATCCCACAAAGTTTTCGCCTAAGTCCTCCATATCGTGTACATCCATACCCATATTGTGGCCTAAACCGCAGGGAAAGAACATGGCGTGTGCCCCGTTGGCTATGGCGTCGTCGGTATTCCCTTTCATAATCCCCATCCCTTTAAGTCCCTCCGTGATAATGCGAGAGGCGGCAAAATACACCTCTTTAAAAGGTACCTCCGGTTTACACAAACTTATAGCGTGGTCGGTTGCCTCAAGCACCAAGTTGTACAGCTCTTTTTGCTGCTGCGTAAACTTCCCGCCGCTGGGAATAGTACGGGTAAAATCCGATGCGTAATGGCTGTTGGTCTCTGCTCCGGCGTCAATCAACAAGAGCCGTCCATCGGTAAGTATTTGGTGATGGCTGTGGTTGTGCAGCGTCTCTCCGTTTTGGGAAAGGATAATGGGAAACGACGGCATGGTTCCGTTGCTTACGGCGATTCCTTCCATCACCCCCACCAATTCCTGTTCCAGCATACCCAACTTGGCCATCTTCATGGCGGTATAGTGCATCATATAGCCGATATTGGCGGCCTTGTCCAATTCTACAACCTCTTCGGGCTGTTTAACGGCGCGCAAAGCCACCACTGCGCGTATAAATGCTTCCGAGGCATTGGCCTTTTGCTCGTTGGGATGAATCCCCAGCAAATCCATTAGGGTAATCTTATTGGCATAGCGATAAGGAGGCAGATAATGCACCATCCTGCCGGATGCGGCTGCTTTCTTTACCGTATTGGCCAAATCGGCCATGGGACGCACATGGGCGATACCCACCCGGTCGGCTTTTTCGCGCATGGACGGCTTGGGACCCATCCACACAATCGAGTCAATACCAATGTCGTCTCCAAAAAGGGTTTCGGCGCCTGTTTCCAAATCAATGGTTACCGCCAGATTGGCCTCATCCAATCCAAAAAAATAAAGGAAAGAACTGTCCTGCCTAAAGCGGTAGGTGTTATCCAAATAGTTGTAGGGGGCCTCTTTGTTGCCCAAAAACAGCAACAAGCCCGACTGAAGTTGTGCACATAGCGCCTTGCGCCGTTGCACATAAATATCCTTTGTGAACATAAACGGTTTTTTAATGAGGCCAAATGTACGAAAAAGTTTTGACAGAAACAAAAATTCCCCCGCCCGGAAAGAGCGAGGGAACATGGGTTACATGGGTTAAATCGTTCGACCGATATTGCTACCTTATATAGCTATAATACTCTTGGTCTGTGGCACAATCCCACCATACAGGGCATGACCAAATCGGGTCAGTCATTGCCATTTTGTTGGATGCCAACAACTGAGTGAGGTTGTAGTTGCTTTCATGTGGGCTTTGGCTAAAACGACGGGGCCAATAGTTTAGAGCAGTAGGCGAAGTTCCGGTGATTTTATGGACTGCCGTGAACTCCCTCGGACGCTTGTAATCGGGATAAACATTGCCAAAGTTGCCAATATTTCCTGCGCTGTAGTTAAAGCGGCGCATGTCGTTCCAAACTTCCAAATCAAATCCCATCGCAATTGTTTTCTGCCGCATGATTTCGGCCATGGTTAATGTGGCGGGAGTTTGGCAAACAGCCGGACCGCTCATGTATGCAGCAATTTCAACCGGATCCATGGGCATTTCGTCCGGATTCACAGTTCCTTCTGCCCTCCATTGATTTAATCTTATTTGCATGCGATCAAAATGGGCTTGAATACCGGCTAAATATGCTGTATGGGCATTAGCTGCGTCTCCTTTGCGGAAATAGACCTCCGCTTTAATGAAACACATTTCGGCATAAGTCAAAAAGTCGGTATCCGAATTGGGACGTGTGTAGAAAGTGCCCGTACCTGCCACATAATTGAAGCCCGCAGCGGGGTAGTAATACATGTCGGTAGTAGAACGTCCGCTGGTAGTCATGCTGTTGGCTCGTGTGCTTACGTACATGGTATCACCGGCGCGTCTGTAGTCTGTACTATTGCAATAAGCAGATCCTCTTTTGTACACCACCCTAACCGTTCTGGCTACATTATCTAAGGTGGTTGTGTGATTGGGGCTCATCGAGGCGTAAAAAGCTGCTCTTGCAGCGTCATCTGCAATGGTGTAAGTTATGGTTTGGTCGGTAGTGGCAAAAATAGTAGCCACGGGACCGCCCACCAAGCGCATGTCAGATTCCAACATGTCAACACCAACGTCCCGCGCCCATTCATAGCTTGCTATTTGTCCGCTGGCATCTAACTTAACATTCTTCATCATCGCCGGAACCAACTTACTCATACGAGGATCCATAACCCCTGATCCACCTGTGAAGTTATTGGTTAACATATTTATATACCATTTGGTAAGACGTACGGTAGCGCCGTAAGATACAGTATTCCAAAGGACGTTGGTTTGGTAGGGGTCGGCCACTGTAAAGTTGGTTTGATCTCCCTGCACGTTGAAGTGCTTCATGATGGTGTTGTCGCTGTTTGATTGAGGAGCATTTGCCAAAACGGCCAAAATAGCGTCGCCGTTAAATTCAGCTTTTTTAGAGAGCCGCAGCATGTAACGCGCTTTTAATCCATGGCAAAGCTTCAACCATTTGCTTACGTCTCCGTTGTTCCACAAATCACCTCTTGACAGAAGTTTAGTGTCGGGCCCTGTTGCTTGGGGCTTGTTAAAGTTTTCAATCGCTTTGTCTAAATAATCCATGCAAAGCTCGTACATGGTTTTACCGTCGTCGTAAGCGGGGTCTGTCTTAAACTTAAAGGCTTCTTGAATAGGAAGCTCTCCATGAAGATCAAGCATCATCATAAAGCCCATAGCCAAAATACAATAACCGGCCCCAATGTAATGGTACGCACCCGTTGCTTCTGCTTTCTCTATCATGGGGCCAATGTTAACCGCCGAAGCAATATACCAGTTTTGATAAATGGTGGTACAGCTTGCTTGCATGGGATCCCATGCGGCAAGAAAACTGTTATTTCCCGAAGCAAAAGTTTGCGTCAACAGTCCTCCCACGGTGTTGGCGCGCATACCCGCCGTGCCCCATGCGTAGGCATAGTAGTTTTGAATCCAAGGGAGACGCAGGTCAACGGTTGTTTTGTCGGAAGTGGCAAAATCCTGATCGGAGTTTACGTCCAAAAAATCATCGCAAGCAGATATTCCTGCTAAAAATATCAATCCAGATATTATGTATAATAATTTCTTCATATTCGTGTTATTTAAAATGTTATATTAAGCCCAAATGATATTCCGGAGGTAGCGGGAACGCTGCAATAGTCAAATCCCACCGAACCGGAGCCGCCGGTGCCCGAACCCGAAACAGCCACTTCCGGATCCATGCCCTTGTAGTTGGTCAGTACCCACAGGTTATTTCCGGTAACAGTTGCAGATAAGCCTTTTATGAAGTTTTGCTTTTTCAAGATATCTTTAAAGTTGTAAGACAAGGAAATAGAGCGCAGTCTTATCCAGTTGGTTTCCGTCATAAAATTCTCTGAATGAAGAAGGTAATTGTTCCAATACTCTTGAATCATAAACTTGCCCGACCTATTGGTGTTGTTAATCGTATAGGTCTTGTCTGCCTCATAGGTAATGGTCTGATCTTCCCACACAGGAGCAGCAGCAGTACCTCTGTTTACCACGCCTGAAAATGTTACGGAATTGCGATCGGCTGTTTGGGCGCTTAATCCTCTGCTGACCAAATAATGCTCCGTGCCGTTATAGACATGGCCGCCCAATCTTAAATCCAGTAAAAAGGATAAGTTAATGTTTTTATAGGTAAGGCTATTATTAAAACCGCCTATCATTTTGGGTTCGCGATTCCCTACCACCATAGAAATGGTGGTGGTACGTCTGTACAGACCGGTAGCAGGATCAATTTCAAAACGACCATTAGGTATCTCTGTCGTGCGGTCAGCTGTATTCGTTGCTTCTCTAAAATATTGATTTCCAATTATTCCATAAAAATATCCTCCGTTAGGAATCGAGCCGGCTCTTGCGCCGCCCATCTGAACATCGGTTACGTAAAAGATATCAACACCGGGGACAAAATCTCCCAAACGATTGCGGTTACCGGAGAGCATTAATGATGTTTCCCATTCAAAGTTTTTTCTGGCAACAGGAGTGGCGGTAATCGCCAATTCCATACCTTTGTTAGCAACCGACCCTCCGTTGAGTGTAATGAATATGTATCCTGTGGACTGAGCCAAGCGCGGCGCGCATATTTGGTTATCGGTTTTGCTGTCGTAGTAGGTGTAATCAATCCCCAAGCGGCCATTGAAGAACCTAACCTCAGCGCCAAATTCGTAGCCTGTTTGAATCTCAGGCTTTAAGTTGGGGCTCCCGGATGTCCAATCGTCCCCGGTACCCAAAAAGCCGCCGTTCAATATGGCAATGGATCTTCCGTATGTGGTTAGCGAATAAGGATCTGCGTCTTTACCTACTTGAGCCCAAGAAGCCCTGAGTTTTCCAAAGGAGAGGATGCCGTTTTTGGGAAGCAGTTCGGTAAACACAAAGCTACCCGATACCGAAGGATAGAAGTAAGAACGATTTTCTTTGGGCAAGGTTGAAGACCAGTCGTTACGTCCGGTAACCGTCAGATAAATCATACTTTTATATCCGGCGCGGAACTCCCCGTATGCACCCACCATACGTTTGCGAATAGTCCTATCCGAGAAAAACTTATGATGTGCGGCCATATTATTGAAGCTAATAAGCCCTTCTTGTACAAATTCACGCCCCCACTGACCATTGTTGTTCCTTTGGGTTGCTTCTGTAGTGAAACCCAGCAGTAAGCCCAAATCAAAGTCTCCTATTTGTTGCTGAAAGCTTGACATTAGGTTGGTGTTGACATACTCATAGCGGTAAATTCTTGTAGAGAGCTCTCCTCTTTGGTACGGCTCCCTTACAGCGCCTTGAGGCGCACGGTAAAAATAGGAATCAGTAGTATATTCGTCAATACCTACGCGCCCCATGATATTCCACCAATCGGCTATCTTTATATTGGCGTTGACAGATCCGGTAAAACGAGACGTATGATCGGTCATTTTGTTTTTATTAATCAGCCAATATGGATTTTCCAAATCGCTGGCTAATTCTTGCCGTCCTTCAAACATGCGGTATTTGGTTCCGTCCGGATTTAAATAACGAGTCATATCATCACTTCTTGGCCATCCATACGTACCAACCATCACGCCGGTGCCACCATGATCCCATAAGCCGGCAGAAGTAAGGGTTTTTAGTGTATTTGCCTGAGAGTATGCCGCATTTGCGCCTACTGTTATCATACCAAACCTTTGTTCTCCATTAAAACGGAAGGTCGTTTTATCGTAGCTCGTACCGGGCACAATCCCTGTTTGATCAAAATTTGATGCAGACAGGTAGAAGGAACCGCTTTGGCTTCCTCCCGTTACGCTGATGTTATTATCAAAAACATTGCTGCCTTGAAAAAAGCTGCCCATGTTATCGTACACCGTTCCGGTAATGGGGTCTCCCCATGAGTTCATGGTAAGATCGTTGAATGTTCCGGCAGCATTATATGAACCTCTGCCGTAAATGGATTGTAGTTCCGGAAGTCTATTTACATACGAATAGGTATACCTAGAGTTGAAGTTTACCCTTAAGGTACCTTCGGTCCCCCTTTTGGTGGTAATGATAATCACGCCGTCGGCAGCGCGGGAACCATATAAAGCAGTGGCGGCAGCTCCTTTTAACACCGACATGCTTTCAATATCCTCCGGATTGATGTCCATGACACGGTTGCTAAAAGTGGTAGCAGTTTTGGTTATCCCGTCTGTTCCGGAATTTCCTGCATTTACGGTTGAGTTATCGTAAATCATTCCGTCAACCACAAACAAAGGCTGGTTGTCGCGGGTTTCGCTGGCTGAATTACTGCCACGGATGGTGATATTGGCACCGGAACCTGCGGCACCGCCCGCTTGCGTAATATTAACTCCCGGTATCTTGCCGGCCAATGAGTTGACAATGTTCGCATTTTTGTTCTTCATCAACTCGTCGGCTCTTAGGTCCTGCACCGCATAGCCCAGCGCTTTGCGCTCCTTTCTGATGCCCATGGCGGTGACCACCAAGTCCTGCAAAAGAAGGGCGTCTTCTGCCATTTCCACATGAATGATGGCCCGACCGCCAACATCAACGGTTTGTGTAACCATTCCGAGTAAAGTGAAGACTAATCTGCCGGAAGAGGGGGCAGAGATGGTATAGTTCCCATCATTCCCCGTAAATGTGCCACCGGCAGTGGCTCCCTGTACCAGAACGTAAACGCCCGGGAGCGGATCTCCCGATCTTTCGGTTACCTTACCGGTTACCGTAATGTTTTGCGCCCATATTGCTCCCGAGAACAGGAGCAGTGCGCACATCAACAGCAGGGCTTTGCCCAATCTGTCTGTTACATTTTTAATTACATGCATAAGGTTTTGATTTTTAGGTTAATAAACGTATTTAATATGTTTTCTCTTGTCTTGATTGTGTCATGCGCGGTTGTTTTCACAAAGGTAAAAAAAAATGATACGTTGTAGCCAAAAACAAAAAACGACAACAATATGCTCAATTACACAACTCTGTAATCAGTTCTACAAATCGGCCGTGTTCTTTGGGCGAACAGAGTTCGACTTGGAGGGGAATATAATAAAGCGCGGCTTGTACTTGGAGATTAAGGCAGGGTATTTCGTATAAACGCAAGGCATCCTTTTCTGTGGTGTATATGGGAATGCCCGGATATTTGGCTTGTAAGGCATGGATACGCAGGGCATCTTTATGTGTAAACCTGTGATGATCGGGAAATTTTAAGTGTTCTAAAACCCTAGCATGTTCTCCAATATGGGCCAAAAAAGACTCGGGATGGGCAATACCGGTAATCGCTATTACCTTGTCGGTCACGATAGCGGATGAATCAAGGGCATAAACACGCGGGAACAGCGCACGGGGATGGCCATAGGTATAACAGGAAAATAATAACTGTTGATCTTTACTGGGTTTAAGAATTTTATATTGACGTGCTCGCTCTAGGGAAGAAACCTTTGGCGGCGTTTTGGAAACCATGATCACTTGAGCCCGTTTGGCCTGTGTCGGCAAATCACGCAGGCGGCCAAAAGGCAAAAGGGTGTCGCAGGTATAAGGACGGGAATAAGGGCTTAACAAGATAGAGAGGGTGGGGGTTAACTTCCGGTACTGGAAAGCGTCATCCAACACCACCAATTTCACTTGGGGATGATCCTTTTGAATCCTCCGGATACCCTCTATCCGGTTGCGGTTGACCGCCACCACTACCTCGGGAAACTTTCTCTTGATTTGGAGCGGCTCATCGCCTACGTCCGCCACACAATCATCAACAGCCACGTACCTAAATCCTTTGCTACTACGTCCATATCCTCGCGAAAGCACCGCCATAGGCATATCCCGACTGCACAAACGCAAAACAAGTTCGGTATGGGGCGTCTTTCCGGTTCCGCCTACTGTAATATTTCCAATGGAGAGGCAGGGAACGGCAGGTCGGATATTTTTGATAAGACCTGCACTGTAACACGCATGACGTAGCCACAACACACCTGCATACGGAAACGTCAAGGCTTTGGTCAAAAAGAATAAAAAACCTGTAGTCATTCGGACGATAAAGTTAGGAAAAATTTTTCTACTCCAAATCTTCCACCACCTAATCCAACAATTCCGGCGCCACCAACAATCAGACCGCTTGACGGTCTATTGGTGTATACCCCATCGAAGCGCGCGCTATATTCCCCTTCGGGTGGATTTTTGCGATGATTCCAACAAATCTCCATTCATTAAGCAGATTCGTCAACTTTTGCCGGCTTCCGAGCTTCTGTAGCGGTGGGAGCTATTTCCTTGCAAAAGGGTTCATTGACATTTTTTTTGTAATGTACAAAGAATTTTGTACGTTTGCGCGCTAAAAACTCTAAAGTTAAATGCCCCTTGCCGTCTTTAATCGTGTGCCGAATTGGTGTGTGTATCCAAGTAAATTAACTATTAACCTATAAATCTATTTTCATGTATGTAAAACAACTCAAATCCGACTGGCATAAGAAAATCATGCTATCGGTGTGTGCGCTGTTCTTCCTATCGGGAGCATTGTGGGCGCAAAACATTCAAGTAACCGGCAAGGTTACAGACATATCAGGCGAAGGAGTTCCGGGTGTCTACGTCTTGATAGAAGGAACCCGGAGCGGTACTACAACAGGGACAAGTGGAGAATACACCATCTCCGCCCCTTCCAATGGAAGGCTGGTCTTTTCTTCTATTGGATACAAGACGCTTACCGTTGGTATAGTAGGCCGTTCTGTTTTGAACGTCTTCATGGAAGAAGATGCTTTGCTTCTGGAAGATATAGTGGTGGTCGGTTACGGTGTGCAGCGGAGAGAAAGCCTTACTGCTGCTGTTGCTACTGTTGATACAAAAGTATTGGAAGCAAGGCCGATTCCTGACATTGGCCGTGGTTTGCAGGGCGTAACCCCCGGGTTATCCGTTGTTAACTTTAGTGGTGAGATTGGCTCGGATGCTCAAATTAGAATCCGCGGCACATATGCTTCTCCGCAGGGCAGCGCCAATCCACTAATTCTGTTGGACAACGTAGAAATACCTTCTATTCAATTGGTTAACCCAGATGATGTAGAGTCCATATCAATCCTCAAGGATGCTTCGTCTGCTTCCATTTATGGAGCAAAAGCGGCTTTTGGCGTTATTTTGATTACCACTAAAAAGGGAGCAACGAGGGAAAGCGTGAACGTGAACTACTCATATAATGTTGGTTTTCAGAATATTTCAAAGAAAATGGAAATGGGAGGTTTGGATGCCTTTGAATATGTAGCTGCTCATTTGGAGCGGTTCAATTCTACCGTTTCCGGAGCTTTTGTTTTAATGACCAGAGAGGGCTACCAAAGGGCAAAGGAATGGGATGCACAGTACAAAGGTGTTATTAAGTCCAGCGACCCTTGGGTGTACGGACGTGACTGGTATGTAGATGCAAATAACTACAAAATCGGGTTAAGGCCATACGACCCTTAC
>Ga0131853_10004119_pt1 | contig 26087 bp, 14 predicted proteins | sample TergutLab28metaG_FD_92764 | JGI IMG/M metagenome (GOLD analysis project Ga0131853, IMG submission 92764) | Labiotermes labralis P1 segment gut microbial communities from Petit-Saut dam, French Guiana - Lab288 P1 (version 2) (version 2) | ecosystem: Host-associated > Arthropoda: Insects >... | reverse complement strand
GTCACAAATGAAGCAGCAATATTTTGTGAATCCTTGTTTTAGTCCAAGTAGTAAGGCAATCACTTTTAGGTCACCACAGATTTGCCATTTGAATTTATCGTAATTAATGGCTTCCATCAGAATATTCATGTTCTCATGCGGCTCCTTATTATGCACTGAATGACCAACAGGAATAGAAGATACGGTGTTGCCATTGTGAAGGGGAAATGCTTTGAGACTCAACTTAAATGAGTCTATAAAGAGTCACCAGTCCAGAAGATTGTGATTAATGTTGAGTGTTTCCATCACGCCATCAATATCAGTGCAAGCAACAAGACTCCTTTCCATTTTAAAGAAATGAAGTAGATCTTCGTGCCTTTTACAATACACAGAAAACATTACTTATCATCTGGGAGCACAGTGCTGACACATGTATCCCTTCCCAAGTAACTATTTTACTCATTAAGGCACACTTCATGTATCATGACAACTAGAGCCAAGAATTGAATTCTAAGGCCATATTTGGTTTCAGCACGTTGAAATGAAGATGAATCAACTATTTTGGTTGCGGATACATTTTGTGTGTTGACCAGCGTAATTAAATACTCAAACTTATGTACCATATCAATAAATACACACTGGTAAAATATTTTTATCATATATTATTTATTGCCTACATGTTTCAGTCCCTATTGCGAACATCATCAGGGCACCTTCACAAGAATAATGATAAACTACAACAAACTGCCATATTGTATAAGTAGTTTACTTATACAATATAGCAGTTTGTTGTATTTCATCAGTACAACAAACTGCTGTTTACTTATACAATATAGCAGTTCGTTGTATTTTATCAGTATTCTTATGAAGGTACCCTGATGATGGTCGCACTTGTGACTGAAAAATGCGGGTAATAAATAATATACAATAAGCATATTTTACCAGTGTGCAGTGGTTGGTCTACTACATAAATTTAAATATTCCTTTTATGCATAGATATGGAACATATTAAGTTCAATAATTAAATATTTACAAGTGTTTACATTTATTCTTTTTATACAAAGATCAGGAAGAGTTTCATTAATTTTTTTACTTCTTTGTAACCGACACATGCATATCTACATGCCAATTTGATATCAAGACTGCCAACAGGACACTTCAAAACTGAGCAGCAGTCCTATACACTGGTGGAGCCTGGGTCAAACTTCAGCTGGGCCAATCATATTTCTGCTCAGTCCCTCCAGCTAATAGCCAGCTTGATGCCTCAATTGGAACTTAACACTTCCTTCCTAATCCCCTCCAATTTAACATTTACCAGTCTCTGTACCACCAACACCATATAGCCTGCGATATTAAGTGTCATTACATACATTATGCCACACAGAAAAACAACACTTCTTTCACCGTTACAGTTTCTCATGACTGTATTAGAACTGTTACATAAATTTTAGTACAGGTAAAGTTGTCTCCTTGCCTAATTAAGAAACACAAGTGGGCATATCAAGTATGTGACTCTATGGTATTCAAAGAAGGTGAGTGGCCAGATTCATGCCATGACCACTTTGCTTCCAAGTAAGAAGCTCCCAGAACCCACTGAATAGGAGGCTGGGTGGGCCCCAGAGCCAATCTGAACTCTTGGAGAACAGAAATATCTCTTGCCCCTCCTGGAAATCAAACCACTTTTAGTATATTACACACTAGTATATAATAATGTCAAAATTTTATTTTGGGTCTAATATTTAACTGCTTACAGTTCTTTACTTATCATTCATTATGGGCACTGTTATTTCAACAAAAGTAAGTAAATGTGAAAAAGTAATTGCAATATACAGAATTTCTGATGACTTTATGTCATAACTTCAGAACTGGATTCCTGACCCCATACCAAGTCAAAAATATCATACCAACATGGGTCCGATTTTCAACTGCTACAAAGCTATGAGACTTTTCACTGTGAGTCAATAATGGCAAGTGGGCATGAAAACATATGCAAGTTAGTGGTAGATATGGTTCTGTTTACTTCAAAAAATGCTAAAATGTTACATTGTGTTTATGAAAAAAGTTTACAACAGCCACCTTTGGCCTGGATACACAGTCTGGCCTGTTTTCACATGCCTACAGAAATGGGCAGGTGCCTCATCCTACTGGTCGTACATATGTGGTGTGTGTGTGTGTGTGTGTGGTGAGGAATGTCTTCTAAGAATTCTGACAGTTCATTTGCCAAAACATTAGTGTTAATGCCACCTGTCAGCTACTGTATGCATCCCCATGCAGCTAACTGAAGGTTACTGGCAAGCACAAAGTTCCAAGTTCAAAGTCCTGTATATTTGTGATGGCTGACAATCAGACCCATGTTGGGATGATACTTTTGACTTGGTATGAGGTCTGTAATCTAATCCTGAAGTTATGACACAAAGTAATGCAACAACCTGTATGACAAGGTTTGTACACTGCTCTCATTCTGCATTACATTACACAGTCTTTGAGCTGCCAACATAGAAAAGAAGAAGAGAAAAATATTACCAAGGGTTGGCTTTGGGTTTGTGCATATATACCAAAGTCAGGATTTTGATTTTGTGTGTATATAAACCAAGGTTAGGATTCGGCCTGTGTGTGACTAGACCTAGGTTATCATTTGATTTATGTATATATAAAACATTATATATTTTGAACATATCTGTAAAGTAAACTGGATTAACCATTTTCTTTAAACAATGCCTTTACCTAACTCTGAAATATAAACAACACAAAGTGCATTAGAGTCAGCTCAATATTTCTGTGTAATATTAGTTAACACTTCCTGCCATATTTCTCAATGAATTAACAAATGACACAATTTCTAGCTCTATAAACCAAGGTTATGCCTGCGATATGTATGTGGATGTTGGCAGAAAGAAACAATCAGCCAGTCACCTAAACTCTGTTTGCAATGTACTTCAAGGATAATTTCTCTAGATGAAATGCAACAGTAAGGCACAAATTCAGGTTTTATATTGTCATGAAAATGGAATGTTCATCCTTAAATGTTTCATCCACTACTCATGCAACTGTCCTTCAACATATGTATCAAAAAGCAGAAGCAAATGGTTTGTTATTACTGGATAAATAACTTCTCAAACTACAATGCACAAGCTACTCCTTTAAGAAGTACTTTTATCCATAATTTTGAACCTTATGCTTCTTTTGACAGTCCTAACTAACGCATAGGTACTTGTCACACGTACATGAAGTCTAACCACGCATTTTATGTAATAGACTAATTCATAAATTCTGACAGCCATAGTTCACGCTATGAAATTATTTCCCTCAGTCGGTCAAAGTTATATAAATATATATAATATATAAATTCCAACTATGTAGGAAGATCCCTAGGGATATAAGACAGATGGATTATTTTTCGAGAGTGCACTAACGAGATCCCCCGGGTAATCCACTCAACAGAGTTGAAAGAGTATGTCCTTGCAACTACGCATTATATAACGAAGATAAGGGGGTAGAGTTTAAACGATATTTTTGGCACGTTTCCATTTGCCTCGCATATCTAACTATTAATATATGTATATATATATAACTTACTTCCAAAAATGCCATACTCTCTTACTGGTTTGCTTCGCAAATGTGAGGTTAGCATTCGAAGTAACTGCGATACTGTGCATTGAATCTCACAATGAACTATGCACGGGATCAGTGAGTCCGATAATAAAAATACATATATTATTTAATAACTGAAATACATTCCATTCTCTGTACACATAAAGCCCAACAGTTCACCACTGAAAATCAGTACCCATTGCTCAGACACAACAGCCATATTCAACCACAATGGTTGCCAACTACGGTGGTAATGTCAAATATACCTCTCACACCGCCACACACTCTCAATGGAACGCATATAACTTTACTGCTTGTCAGTTCAAAATAATCCGTGCGTTACAAGAATCTTCGTAAATCGAACTTAACAACACCACTCATTATAAACCAAGTAGAGTGGAGTATCCTGATGATGGAGGCAGCATGCTCCTTTGAAACGTCGGTCTCCATGTTCCAATACACACAGCAACATATCCAAGACCAGTGGGCTTCACTCCCAGTACTTTGGGTTTCCCCTTTTGGTATCACTTTGCCCCTGTTCTGAACTTGAATTTGTTCACTGACCATTGATGCACTATGTACATAAACTGAGCAACTGGGGTATCATTAAATAAACTGCCCTTCTCAGCCAATATAAGAAAGATACATTTTGTGCTGTATACAAAAGCTTACACTTTATTTTATGACTAGTATAATAAATTTTATGAGCATAATTTAGATGACAACTGCTTGCAGTGCACACATCCTGGGCTCTTGGGAATGGCAGTGTGACCCTTGTATTAAAATATTGCATTCTGAAGACACACATGGAGACATACTGTGAATCTGTATAGTACTTGGAAGTAGTGGTCAGTCTCATGTCCCAAAATGTTCACCCAGGGAAACAGTCCCTTGTACTCAGTGGGTAGTAGGCTCATTCGAGTTGTAGTGATTATGGAAAAACCTCTGCTCCTCACTTATCAAATAAAGTTGATTTCCAGTTGATCAGCCTGTAGCCAGTCACTTTACTGAGCAATCCAAATTTGCAGTGGTATTAATATAGTGGTAGATATAATCTATGGCACATTTGAGCTGTATAAAACAAGACTAACATGTAATATGTAAATGCCTAATAAGCTGATAATCAGGTGTAATAAAATAAAAATTCCACACACATAATGCCCTTAAATGATGGATCTCTTACAACTAAATGAATGAAGTCAAAATCAAAATTGCTGGACAAATTAGTGTATGTTCTTTGCAAACAGATGTGATGAAACTAACAGCTGCTGTTTGAAATTGATTTCCTTGACACAAATAAAATGCAAGATCTTTGCTCAACTGCAGTTTGAACTTACCTATGGAGAAGAAATTACTTGAGCCTGGGAAGACCAACACAAGAGAATGGACTGTACCTCCAGAGACAGAAACATAAACAAAATTATTATTTTTAAAGCTTTTATTTATTCCACTTACATAGCTGTCCAGAGCTTTAACATAAATAAATTATTTATTAAATGATATACAGTACTAATTTATATATATATATATATATATGTATATATATTATAAAATAATAATAATAATAATAATAAATAAATAAATAAATAAACAAACAGCATTTCCAGAAAGAAACAAAATAGAACAATTATAAATCAGTGTATAAAAACACAAAATTGAAACCTGCCAATATGACTGCCTTGATATCGTCGCCATTAAATTAGAAAATATGGCACATGTATGAAAGATTGAATGTCAGGCAAAACTAAATACATTCTTCATCATTAAATGTACAAAAGTCAGTTACATAATTCTGACTGGAAGATGCACCTGACAATTTTTGTATTGTTTCTACTGCTCCAAAATTATCTTCATTATATAGTAAAGATATGCCAAAAAATTGGGGCAGTATCTGTCCATGTCAGTCTACATGAAAACTGAGTGCAGTTGCAAAACATATAAACTTGATGCAGTGTTCTGTTGGATTATGTGCATTCACTGATTCCCAGTAGCTAGAAAGGACAGGGAGGTACTGCAAACTGCCATCATGGTATGTTATGGCAAAAGTGTGTGAGGAAAGAGCCTCAATAGCACAGACACAAATGGAAATAAACTGCACCGGTGTTACTAAGCAATGTTCATTTCCTGTTTCACCTGACTATGTCATAACCTTTTGTTATCACAAAACTCTTGTTATATTATGACTGATATGAATATGCAGACAGTGAACATGATTAAATTCTTTAGAATTATAAGCCATCTTAAACGACTAAAACTATATAATTGCTCTACATACCATTACATTTATAATAAATACACATTTAATAAAATATCACAGAGATCAACATTGTTATGAAATCTGAAATGATGAGCTCAGTCTGCATCATTTACAATGTCATTTCATGTATCCAAAAGAAATTAAGACAGCAAAAATTGTATGAGACAGGGGTGGCTCCTACCTTGGGAATAACTGAAACAGCCAAATGATCCTGGGCCATAAATGTCAATCAGACTGAGTTTGTTCACTGATCATTTTCAATGTGTTAAGACATTTTGTCGCATGCAATTAACTAACTGTGATTAATTCGTCAGCTAAGTGTATGTAGTAACACAAGAATCCAATGATGCATGGCTGGCATGCAGTTACAAATGGTTTCCATTTCTTAAATACCCTTTCAGCTGCCCTATTATGAGCTACAGAAAATTAATACGGATCTTCTGACTGCAGATTATACATTTCAATAGCAGACAGCATAAATCTGTCTGGTAAATTTCATGTTTGTGCTTAAGATGACAGTAAAATTAGACCAATAAGACATGTAAAAACAGGATATTCTGCACAGTTTAAAGTCTGTAAAAATTAAGTGACAGATATTGCACATTGGAGACTGACTGATATATATCAAATCACACAGACACTGAAGGGCATAATTGTGTTGTGGTTTATTTCATATAAGAATTTCACTAAATGCAACTACTTGAGGTCACTTCACACATATAGGTGCACACATATTACATACACTTTAACAGTTAGGAACTCCTCATAGACATGACACTTTAGAAATATCAAGGAGACTCACAGCCTCAAAATAAAAAAGTTTTGCATTATCAAGCAAATAAACACATGAGAAAAGTGTCATGTGCTTTGTAAATAAACAGTAACTGTATCTATCTCTCTAAGCCCAGAACTTAGAAACACCAACTGTAAAGTAAAAGAGTGGTAAAACATCTGACAAATATACGAGAGGTATTTAGTTTGAATCCCGATTGGGAATATGCTACGCTGTCTGAGCTTTTTACGGTAGCCCTCAATTACACCATGTGAACACTGAGAAAGTACAGAAAGATAATAAAATATCATGACTACTCCCACCCCCAAACATTCCCAGTTTGCAGAACATGATCAACTCATCACATGCTTATTAGATACTCTCTGTAGTTGAACACTATACTTAAACAACCCAAGAATCAACTAGCCCCATCTAGCACCATAACAACCTTCACACATTTTCATAACCACATCATGCATCACAGACTGCATTTATTGCATGCATGTATGCACTTTATTTACCCTAAGGACATGAGAGGGACAGTGATATCAAATTTTGATACAGCAGGCATGAATAATCTTCTTCTTGTTAGTCATTCCTTCATGTTGCTAATATTTTACAAATACTTTCTGTGTGTGTGTAAAATAAATATAATTACTGAAACATAAAAGTTGTTGCTTATATCCATTTATGAGATACATAAATTTGTTGCAGTCAGGGAAGACATGAAATCCTTCCTTGACAGTCTATTCCTGCATTTCCACAGTGTACAAAGGAGCCTGAAGATGATGCACTCAGTTAACAAGAGACACCATGAGAGCTATGTTACATAATTTACATTACAGTCTAAATCTTAACAACCAATTCATCACTTCCTGGTACCAAACGAAGTCAAATACAAAATAGATATGATGAAGTGAAAACAGAAATTATATTATTTCTGTAACACAGACTTTTAAAACAACATAAACATAATACTGTACAATTGTATTCTTTTAACGGTTTAAGCATTATTAAACGAATGATCAGAAAGTAAAAAAGAGTATCCCAGACCACACTAACATCAGAATCTTGTACACCTTCCTGCCAATGGTGGACTGTATTAGTTATGTGATAGATGTTCAAATCAACACAAAGTGAGCAAGTACAAGGCCTTACATGCATCAGCAGACTTTCTCTTTTAGTCAGTAAGTCATATATCAAGTACAAAAATAGACAAAACTGAGATCAGGTCAATGAAATAATGAGATACCTTCCTGATGTTGTCACTTCACACCACAAGGATATGCTTTACATTAACAAATCAATGTCAGTGTACACAGGTGGTCTAAAGTACGATAACCTACTTTCTGAGCACCCAGTTTAAACATTTCTCTAAATTTTTGCAAACAACTGCACCGTCCACTGAGACTAATAAGGAGTACATGTATTTATATATATTATAATATGCAGTTTTATGTACAGTACAACAATGCCAGAGGCAATAAACTAGAATGTATGCAAAGTATATCACGTCCTTCCCCCTCCACTATATATATATAACCAATATGTGAATCCAGTCAGTGTTAAAATAACACTTGTTATTACATATAGTAAAAGTGAGAACATTATTCCTGCAAGTTCCTCTCAGCATTTAGTGAATTTCGAGCATCAAGCACGATAATGTTATATTCAGAATTGTGGGAAATGAAGTAGCAGTTTCACAATTACATTAATTACTATAGCAGGACAAGATACAATGACACAGTAATGTACCAGTACCTCCTTCCAATGGCCACAATTATTCTTACAAAATAATATATCCCACAATTCCTAATAAGCAGACCCTATTAACATGTCTTGTTAGGAAGTGATTAAAGCATTAAACAAATATGACATTTTAAAATGAATATAGTATTTGACTGCTGAAACTATCACCTTAAACTTATGTCTAAATAAAATACTACAAAATATATATAACACAGGCTAGCTGCAAGGCATGGGCAGTTTCTTTCTTTCAGCAAACTATACATTTTTTTATAGTATTCAGTCACTCAACACTCAATGTCACAGCTGCTTGGTCTGCTTTACTGTTACTGTATTTTATTCACAACCATATGATAATCATATCATTCAAATTTAAAGCTCATATTGCATTACAGAAATATATCTAAAGTTTTTACTGTCTAGTGATGTGTGACATCCTTCAGAACATTTCACCAGTTATTAGATCTGACCTTCTAAGTATGAAACGCATAGAAACATTGATGAAAATGGTCCAATGACTTGTGTCCAATGGAAGCAGGTTGACAGGCCTATCTATAGGTATTACAAGCACAATGTTTTAACCCAAATTGCTTTAAAAAATAATTATTTTTAGAAACAGTAAAATTTGGTATTTGTTCAACACAGAATGGAACACAGGCAAGAAAAGAGAGACTTTGATGAGCAGGTAGTTGAGTGAGCCCATACCAGGGGGTTGACTAATGGGGCCCATCTGAGGGAAGAGAGTACTTTACCTTCCTGTGACCACACACAATTACACACCACCATATGGTAACACAAGATGAACAGTGAAAGAGTACCACATGCCAGTGGCCTGTATGCAGTACATCCCTTACTGCATAAAAACTTCATACATTATGTCCTTAATGATTTCTGCTTTCTGATTATTTGTCAAATAAAAGATTGCAAAACACAGCCAAACCATTCTGTAGCATACATGACCAAGAAACATGGTTCTGTGCACATTCAACTGTACAACATATTGCCATATGTTGGTACAGAATGGTTCTGAATCTCTCAGTGCCTCTGGTCTGCAAACATTCTTAGAAGTTGGTACTTATAATACAAAGAGAAAACCAGTGTGACTAGACTGCCTAGCCCATGCTGCTGTACATGTTGGTTCCCTCACTTTGCCACTTGCAGTACTGGCTGTGGGGGAGGTAGAATGGGGGGTATGATGGGGCGCCTTCGAGCCAGCTTGGATCTGAAGAGTAAATATCACAAGTTCCACAAAACTGCAGGTTGTAAAATTAAAAATTTATCAATGACAGAGGCCTTTCCTCTCCTGGGATGTTATGCTGTATATCTTGCCAGTTGCTGCAGAACAACATATTGGCCCAATATTCAAGGTTCAAGCATTCCACGCAGAATGCTGAAACTTGAAGGTGGGACTGATACCCTGTCTTGAAATTTCGGTATCAGACTACCACCCTATGCCATGTGACATACCAGAAGAGCAAAGGCCTTAACTAGACAAATGCACAAGCCTGAAATCTTTATGGCACTTTGGAAGACGAAAAGCTAGTAAGCTGCTTTCATCTCATATGGCAATGAGAATGCTGAGAGATGAATGTACTATGCATTTGAGCTCAGTATGAAGTAAATTATCAGAGTGGAAAAGATTCACCTTAAGGTGTCAAACATGCATTCTTCACTCTGTAGTGACATTTTAGAATTTGTTTCAAACTTCATCATCCCTTGACATACTAACCTTCTAACTTCCATCTAAAACATTTTTTACAACTTGTTACTAAACTAAACAAAATTTAAGACTAAGTCACACTTTACTAATTCATCATCCAATTAAATACAACATGATTGATCTTAAAACATTAATTTTGTTGCTCTCTTGTTTTCATGACATAACATGTGCACTGCCAACTGTATGCATACACATACACTGTTACCCAAGAAGGGCTCATAGCTAGGAAGGGGTGAATGGTGTGGCTGCCCCAGGTGGCAGAACGGGCAGCAAAATGAATTAAAAAAAAAAAATTCTGCACTCCACAAATTTTATATTACTGAGCTACATAACAGGAAATTCAATAAACAAATGCAATTTTTTAACATTCATAATTTCTGTTAGCAGCAGCCACTGTGATTACTTACCCTCTGTGCCAAAATAACTAATTATGCTTCTGTTCATACAAACTTCTAAATCATCTGGTGATGACTTCAGAGGACACAGTATATTCAGCTTTTGTATTCAATTCTGTCTAGTGCCCAGGAATCCTAAAGGTTCAGATCCATGTTAAGGCATCACATGGGGGCAATCAAGTCAATATTTGTGTATGAACTCTAAGAGACTGACAAATATTAAGTGAGCCAATGTGCCAAAATAATGTCCTGGAAAATGTCTTAAAGTGAGAACACAAGGAGTGAAATGATTTATAATCTAGATATTTCAATTTGCATGTCTCACCCTTTCTTGAGGGAGTTGTAGGTGCATAATACATGTGTTATGAACTACAAATTCTCCTGTACTTGGGTTGCACAAATAATCAGAGAATGTTCACTTGTCAGTTACTAGGCATAGGTTTTTCAATTATCTCATATCCATTCATGAATGTAACTGACATGGCAAAGATATATATACACAAGTATTCCTAGTATTAGTCATGTCATAAGGAACATAATGACTTACAGGAGTGAAATAAAACAGGAAGCCACTAGGATGGGATGGGTTAGGAAACTACAACTATAAGTTTTTCACTTGCACATTCTCCACTGTTCTTATGAAGATGCAATGCACAAAGATGGAGTGGACTTACCTGATCTGACCTGCTAATAAAGGGTTAATAGCATATAGCCACTCATGCACCTCCTTGTCTCCCAGTGTCTGCAGTAGAAAGCCCCTATGCTTTGTGACAACACTGAAACATGAGCAATTTACACTATGCACTGTGAAACTAACATAATATATGTACATACTTCACCTCCCTTGTAGATGTACTTTGCATTTGCAGTTGCTAAGACACAGCATGCATGTTGACCTGTAAGAGCTTTGTGAGATTATCAACAACTGCATGCAACAGAGTCCTTCTTGATAAACTTCCTGTGGTTCAGCTACCCCAGAACTTTCCTATCTTTAATGGTATTCAAAGGTTCATTCCTGGGTTCACAAGAGCTGCCACAGTCAAACAAATCCAGTCCACATCCTCATACCCCACTCCTTCAAGATCTATTTTAATATTATCCTTTCAGTCAAACCCAGGTCTTCAGAATGGTCTCTTCCCTTCATGGTTTCCAACCAAAATTCTGTAAACAATTCCCTCTTTCCCATATACATACATACAGGTACAACCTGTCCATGCCATCCTCCTTTATTCAGCCACTGTTATGGTACACTGTAACACAGTACATATTATGGAGCTCCCTCTTATGCTATTTTTTCTACCCTCCTATTATTTGTTACAGATCCAGAGTTTCTCCTCAGCAACCAGTTTTCAAACACCATCAATTCCTTTTTGTCTCCTAATGTGAGAGACCAAGTTTTACACCCTACAAACAATAGGTAAATTTAATGTTCATGTTTTTATACAGGAGCTTGTAAGTCCACCAATTCTTAAAAAAATATTAGTTAATTTTCCCTTAATTTATGAGATTTGAGGTTCCCATGACAGTGAGTATTAAGATTAAGGTCTTGTCACATGTGCTGCCATGTAGTTTTGTAGATATACACCAGCATTGCAAGAAATCTGCTGTCTCTGCCTTCTAACCTGAAGACGGTGCAGCAGGTTCTTATGAAACATTGGTACCAAACTACATGATGACACATTACACAAAACCATGAGCTCAATTTACACGCATTTAATCTTGGGATATTGTGCAACAGAAATAAATACACCTTGATCAGAAGGCAAAACACTGTGTTAACATTTGTACCTCAACAGAGATTATTCCAGCCTCTTGCCAATAACAAAAGATAACCACAACATACAAGTAAAGTTCCTATCACTTTTCATCTTATTACCTGTTTTGCTTTACCATGCACTGTATTACAAATGTATTATGCGGCATTATTCCACACCATCAATGCAGTTAGGCTATACAATTTTGCTGAACACCAGTGTGAAATCAGTGGTGAAGAGAATCTTTGGCACAAAACTTAACTGTTTCCAGAAATTTACATACTGTGCCACAGAGTATGTCATATTTGTATCCCATTCTACATGTACCCAAATACAGAACTTGCACGTAAGATGACCCTTTCAAAATCCTAAACTGTCAGGGAAATTCCTCTACACACCTATTTTTCAGATGAAATAGGAAAAAATTCTCAGCTGATATTTGGATACATATGGTAATTCAAACAAATTCATAAACTTTTCTCCCACAAATTTTTTAATCAGAAATTTGCCATCTACTGAAAACCATGATTTATGAAAATGGTTCATTACAGAAATTATCAATTTGTACTTCACATAAGTGCTAAAGTGAAACATATTCTTTAAGAAAACTTCATAGGCCCTGTATATGGTTAAATGCTAACAACAGAAAATTATTTTATTATTATTGGAGCTCTTAATGTATTTGTTAAAACAATATTACCACCACACTCTTCATATTTCTAGGGAGTAATTTTGCATCTCATCTATTGCATTTACACAGCTGCAGGTCACACATCATGTAGCAAAGACAGAGAATGACTACTACAGACTACAATGTTTCCAGTTGCCTGCCATGCATTTTGTAACAGCAACTACCCTTTCAGACACTGTTGACAGAATTTTTCATAAAGACTTATTCCCTTCAAAAAATTACGGTGCAAGAATTGCAAGATTATGTGTATTATACGGTGAATCATGGAACTAAAGACTTCTGGCTGCGATTTCACTGGCTAGAAAGTTTCTGTAGACATTCTCAAATGCATTCCAGGCTCTTCTTTTTGCAGAACTTAATTTTGTACTGAAGTCTTGATCTTTGAATAGTTGATTAATTTGTAGACTAACGAAAATTCCTTCTTTCATCTTGGCCTCACTCAGTCTGGGAAATTTTTGCTTTAAATAGACAAAACCTTTGCTTTCTTTATGCACTGCTTTCACAAGTATTTTTTAAAACTGAGCTTGATATATAATACAGGCAAATAGATTTTTTACTTATCCACTAATGCAGAATGTGCCACATTCTTCTGACCTAGTGTTGTTTCTGAATGGAGTGGTCATCTTTTTATCCCACAGTGGCAGTCCCTCTGCAGTCCTATTTACATTAAAAACAGCAGAATTTAGTATATCCACCTTGCAGCCCAGTTAGCACTGTTATAACTTTTAGGTGAGCACATATATTCCACTTGTGTTCTTCAGTGTGTATGTTTTACAGCAAAACTTGAAGGTTCCTGCATGTTTCTTTCATGTGAACTGCATGAGCCAGTGGAATGGATGGGAACAGATTTCCACTGTGGAGTAACACAACCTTCAAACTGACCTTAGAAAAATCAATGAAAAGCCTCCGTTGCCCACAGGTGTGTTCAAGATGCAATTTTTCCATTACTTACAATTTTTCCATCACCATCCATTGAGTAATATGTTGCTATGTCTGCCTCTTCCTATCAAGTTATACTATTACACCTTTCTCAAGAATATTCCACTGCTTAAGCCATGATCCAAGTAGTTAAGCCTTTGTTTTGTTGCTGTGATAAAATGTCAGCATGTTTAGCTATGCAGTTGAAAGGAAGCCTTTTTATTTGAGATACAGTTTGAGAAAATACTATTCTAGGGATTTAAGTGACTTAAGTAAGTAAAAATAAATGAACAGTAAAACAACCTTTGGCCCAGCTCCAAATTTTGGTTTTTGGTCATTCAACTGAGGTATCAACTGGTATCATCCAAACGGAGGGTGATATAAACATTTTATTCACACATTAGAGTTTGTAAAACTATTCCAAATGCAAATCTATCACAATTTTTTCAACGAGGAAATTGATGCCGACCAGTGTAATCATACCCAAATAACTCTCCCATGCTCTCCTCAGCTTACAGTCATACCTGAATGTGTTTGGCACCTTTACCATTTCCTGCTGGTCCTCAGAGTATTCTACCTGTGCAGTTGCCAGGTTGATGAGTGCACGTTCGACTGGATCCTTCTCTTCACGAAAAATGAACACGTAGGGTCGTCGAACCGCCTGGTCCAAAATAAAAAACACTTAAAAGAATTCAATGAGTTTAAGTGTACATTTGGTAAATAGCATAACTTGGGTATATGATGCCAGCAGTTACAATGGTGGCATCAATGGCTTACTTCTTTACTTACTTACTTACTACATGCAGTCCTTCTTGAGCAGCTAACCGGTTCTAAGCTAGTCAAGAAATTTCCCGCATTTTACATGACCTGAAGATTCATTACTGCATTTACATGAGCCCACCACCTGTTCCTGTCTTGAGCCAGATCAATCCAGTCCATGCCCCTCATTCCACTTCCTGAAGATTCATCTTAGTATTATCCTTCCACCTGTGTCTGGGTCTTCCAAGTGGCCCCTTTCCCTCAGGTCTTTTCCACCAAAACCCTGATGCATCTCTCCTCTCCTACATACATGCTACATTCCCCGCTCATATCATTATTCTCGATTTGATCGCTGAATAACATTTGGTGAGGAGTATGGATTGGTAAGCTCCTCATTATGTAGTTTTCTCCACTCTACTGTTACCTTGTCCCTCTTAGTCCCAAATATTCTCTTCAGCACCTTATTCTCAAACACCCTCAGCCTACATTTCTCCCTCAATGTCAGTGACCAAGTTTCACACCCATACAAAACAGCAGACAAAATTACAGTTCTGTATCTACACAAGGTAAGGATGTCAACACTCTGCACATGTGCAGAACAGGAAGGAAAACACCCATGAACAGAACTGCAGGTCTTCATGTCAGGCTGTTGTTAAAATTGTCTGACTTAAAAGAAAACTGAAAATGCTGAACAGTTCTTTTTTTGTTTGTAAAACCCTACAATATCAAATTTAATGAAGATCCAGTCTTCAATTGTCATATGTACACAAATGGACAGCCCAGGAGGAGTTCTACGAGGCATGTGGCTGGGATGTCAATACACATGAAACTGGATGAATTTAAATGATGATAACAGTAGAGGTAACCATGTTACTCCCTTGTATGCAACTCAAATGTCCATTAACACGTCCACAACAGCATGCAACTGGCCCTTAATCCTCAAGCAACGGTGAATATTACAGTCAGTAAATTGTGACTTTGGAGCACGGACAGACATCACAGCCACATTTAAGGCACTGCCCAACTATTCATACAATGAGATAAGCTGCAGTTCTTACCACCCATCTCTTCTTCCAACCATTTGTCTTCTGCTCCAGGATGTTGAGATAGCCCTTCCTGGCAACAACAGGGCTAATACGAATCTCTTCCATTTCAGGGACATAGAGGACCAACTGCTCCCGGCTGGGAGATGAGATGCCTGTTGGTTGAGAGACCTGGGGAGCTGACTGACCATCACCAGCAGGTCCATTTGAGAATACATACTGCTCTGGTAATACTGTTCGGGTCTTCTCTGGTGAACACAGTCTGAACATCACAGAGCACAGTAGTGCAAATCACACATTAAACAATATGCTTGAGTTTGAACAAATAAATGCAGGTATAGTACATGTTAAGTTAAAGTAAAAACCTTATTAATTTTATATGCTCAAGGCCAGTTTTTTAAAATTATTCAACAATTTTCAATCATACATCTTTCATCATGGATATTTACCTGTTGAATTTTGAAACAGATGCTGACGGTATTAACACTGTAATGATCTAGTACTAAATACGCACAATTAAATAATGAAACCTATGGAGCACAGTCCTTGTTAAGAAGTTAATAGGTAACTAATTCATGGCACTAAACCAATAAAATGCACATACTTGTGTATTACATATTAATATTATATCACACCCAATATTCATACATGTTTTGGTCCACAATGGATCATTATCAGGGAATCAAACCAAAGTAATCTTGCATGAAATTAAATTACTTTTGTTTTTTATGGTATTACTTTGTTTTTGACTCCCTGATGATGGTCCCTTGCCGGCCGAAACATGTAGGAATATTTGGTGTGATATTATAACTATCTAAGGAACAAGATTGTGCATATTGTTGGTTTGGTGTCATGAATTAGTTATCAATTATGCAAGGAATGAACCATATACAAAGTTAATAGGTACTCAGCTACTCCAGGAAGTCCCTGTATTCTACAGATCTGAATGGTTAACTACTGTATTCACAACATCCCACAGTAAATACTATTTCTATCAGTAAAATAAAGGAATGTAGTATTCATAAGAAGTATTTCAACTATGCATAACTGAATTAAAAATACCAACAAACAAAGGGTACAACTTGTATTTCAAGTGTCCCTTCAGCCATCTCTGTGTTATATTTTCTAACATACCAGAATTTCTTGTACTTGACTAAAAAATGGAATAATTTTGTACACTGTGTAGCAGGCAACCACTGACAACTGAACACTGGCCTGGTCCTTCTTCCATGCATGTGGGATTTCCCTCAACCTCCCTACTCAATGCTTGCTCAAGGCAGCAGCTGTCATCCCATCCAAATCTGTGTGAAGGTGTGGCAAGTTTCCTTGTTACCAGTACAGTTACAAACACTGCAAAATAAGTTTGCTACTTTTTGACGTAACAATAATTTCAACTTGTTGCAATTTTAATAGGGCTTAATTATTGCTCCACATTACAAATTAAATGACCTTTGGATTACATGTGTTAAAAGAACAGTTTTGCTTAATGGCAGTTAATTATGAAGATTATGCAACAGTAATGGGAGATGAATAAAATATGAGTATTGAGCACTGGAGGAATGATACTGACAGCAGAAAACTTTAAAGCTGAAAGGTATTCTGGATGATAAATCTGAGGTTTTACTGTGCGCACGCACAAGCACACGCACGCACACACACACGCGCGCGCACGCGTACACACACTCTCTCTCTCTTTTTTGCTGCACATAAAAATAAATGTGTGGTATCTCACAATTTAAAAAAACAGCCTAATTAAGAAATGAAATTCTTAAAATAGTGAGGATTTTAACTCAGCTTACTAATCTACATAAAAGGCAATGTTCCACACTCTCCACTAGGGACAGGAGTTCAGTTACATGCTTATGCTGATTCAGTTTCCCCTCACCCAATTGATACGAAGTTTGCTTGATCATATCACACAAAAGTCAGATGAAAATCCTGCCCTTGAAGGGAATGAACCCCATGTCATCAAACTCCAGCCAGTCAATTTATTGACTAAGGTATACAGATCCAACCAGAAAAATAGCATCAACATTTTGAATGTGCTCTCTCTCTCTCTCTCTCTCTCTCGCACATGCACACTTATTCTTGGTAATGCTTGATAGTTCTCAAACACTTTTAAACATGCACTTTCATATTTAATATTACGCATTCTGGGCATTGTGCTTGTAATTTTTTCCATACACTAAAACATTCAAATAACCTGTATAAAATTATAAGTTACCCATAAACAAATCCTCCTACATGTTCCAATCATAAACTGCCATCCTCAGGGAGATGTCAATATGAAGGGACATATAATACTAACATTTTAATTTATACAATATAATTAATATATTAATGTATTAATAGTATATGTTCCTTTCCATTGACATCTCCCTGTGGATAGTAATTAATGGCTGAAATATGTAGAGGGGTTTACATTTATGCATAACTTATAATTTTATACAATTATGTACATATGTTGGTATGTATAAATGATGCAGTTACATTTTCATATAAATTTGTACTGCATACTGTAAGAACAGAACCAGTCCATATTTTATTTTTTGGTATAAACCATCAACATTCCAGTTCACGCAGCCATGTTCAAAGTGGAATTATTTTATACATTTTGAGAGAATGAGAATAAAGGATATCCATGAATAATACTTTGTAGCAAAGTGAACACCAAAACTACATGATTCCATAATGCTGAATTTATGTGGCAGAATCAATATCTGTCTGACCCTGACAGCCCAGTCTAATAGAATATAATAAAGGATTCTTACTCTATAGATGAGCTGGAAATAAGACTAGCACTCATGTCTGTGGCCTCTTCGCTTGGAGAAACGTCGTTGTGTTTTGTTATAGGCAAATCCTAGAATCACAACAGTATATTTCATTAGTACAAAGTCACCATTCAATCTGTTTGGTATGAGATTCCTTAAACATGCTTATGGCCACAACATATCAGCATACTAGGTTTCACTTGGGTAGTCTAGATCTAGTGGCTGCTCATATGTTCATAAGAATTCTCAAATACTAGCCAATTTTTTGAGTAGTTACCTCTACAGCCCGCAATTCATTAACTCCACTTATCACATAGTGCTGTATTTAAATAACCTTACTCGAAGACAGTAATATCTTATTTTATATCCGTTTTCTGCATGTCACACCATGCTGAAAGCTGCTAGATGTTTTACCCATTCTTAGATTCTTAGCCTACTTTTCCTCCTTCCTGTGTTGTCTGTATGTCAGCATGTGTTTCCACAGTAACCTTCGAACTAGTCAAACAGTTTCACAAAACTGTGTACAGACATCATGCCACTGAATCTCTTTAAAGTCATGCTTTAAAGTTCCTACAATCCAGAAATAACAATACAGAAGAGGCAGAAAACTTCTCAGATGGAAGCAGTGATAGCAACATCTGAGAGTCCTCAATGGTGCATGGTAATAGAGCTGTAGGTGAGATTCTTCCTCATAGAATGTAAAGAAACAACATGGTGGAATTGCTGTTATAAGCTTTTGGCTTCAGAGTGATTAATGATGAACTATTAGGGTTAGGCACATGGAAGTTCATAAAAATATAAACTATAAACTCACATAATATATATATAAAACAGCAAAACACTGCTTGTGCATAACCAATTATAATACAAAAATCATGTAAACTTTGAAGGTCATATATGACATATTTAATACAGACCTTTACATAAACAATTGTTTTATAAATGGTGTATCCTGGCCTACAATGTTATAAACAAGGTAAGTGACATTTTTATTAAGTTTCTTTCCTAAATACACTCAACTTCTTTGTAACATGAACTGGGTCCGGCAGAAACATTAATGCATGGGTGAAAGGGGGAGTCATACCGTTTGGGAAAAACAACCATCCCAGAGGAACATAAATTGCTGTTACATGCCCATGTGCTGTGATAGCTGCTGGTGCCACATACTCCATATAAAGAACTATCATAATACAACTGGACAGCTATAACGAGCCCATGGTAATATAGGGAGCTAATTCTGTGCCACACTGGATTTGAAACTTGTAGTTAATTTCTTCTTTAATGCAGAGTTTCTTATCCAGTCTGTCATGACATTTGTTAATTAAACATGTTTCCACACAGGTAACAATCATTCACAAAGCTTCGTAATGGCAGTTAGAACTGGTACAGTCCTATTCTATTACTTCATAAGACAGTGCTGCTGTCTTAGTATTTTTTATCCAGTATTCGTCTCAGTTACATACTTCACTTCTTCAAGCATGGTTATTTTTATTTTTTGTGTTTTTACCATTAGCAAGATGTTCAAAACAGATCAGGATTTTTAATTAATGGAGTTCAATTTACAGGTTTTATTACCAGCCAAATACTTCAATCAATTGTACATTGAACTTGGGAAGAATAAGTTTCTCATATTCAAGGCATATTACCATACTACCTTTCCCAGGTACTGGTAAAAATATTGTAACACAGGAAACACACTTACTACATTGATTTTGGCAAGCTGAGAGCTTTGGGAAGTGCTACATCAACTACAAGGTAATGCGGTGAGTTTGAGGCCTTACCTTACTCAATATTCTCCCCTGAATCAGTTTCACACACTTTAGTGTCAGCTCACTCTCCTTCTCAGTCATTTCCCACGGCTCATACACATCTTTGCTAGGGGACTTTAGCACCACAGGGCTGGCTCGACCCTCAATTGTTGCCTTGGCCACCATGTTGCAAACCTCCTGCAAGCAAAAAATGCATAAGTAGTTACGTATATCCACAGCCCTGAAACAAGAGATCATAATCACTTGTTCTTTGCACCATTCATTTAACATCACAATCAGTAATATGTCTCTTGTCTGTTACAAAGTTGTACTGTACTGCAGTAAAAAATGGAGACATCAACACCAATGCAGAGCTTTAGACTGGTGCATTGAACCTGGCTCCAGTGGAGAGAAGATATGTATGTATACTAGCAATCACACAATGAATTATTTGTGATGCCCCAGCATTTAGTACAGTAATAATTGTTCTGGGATATGAAGTATACAACTATTACTGTAAATGTACTTTCACTATTATATGTGAAGTTCAGTATATGAAACTAAAAGCCCTTTTGCATCCAGCTCTTGCTCTGAAATGTAGAAAAACATCGAACAAAAACCATGCAGGATGTAATAAGACAAAAAAGTACAGAACTTTAAAGTTTAAATTTTAACAGATGAAGAGGGCAATATTATCCCATTAAATGTATATCCTTTTTGTCCAAATGAGAAAACAATATCCCCGAGTGGGCAATAAAATTAAACGGTGTTCTGGCTGCAGCAAATGCCGGCATTTAATAGGCCATATGCTAAAGGTTGAGGAGACTGTAAATTAAAACACTTGGAAATAACAAATAAAAAAAAGACTCATAATAAAATAAATGCAATATTTTTATAAGCCCCACAAAACGGTTTGTAGGTTATTTAATCATGCAGTGTCACTTTGATTAACATGCATACAGTTATCTGCAAAGACAGAAAAGGGAAGCAGTCACAACCACTGTATGTATTACTATGGTGACTGGCATTAGGGACTAAAGAATATCATTAAAAAACCTCAATACTATGGCTAAGCACCAAAACAGCTACCTCTCAGACACCTTATGGCTAACTGAAAGAACAGATGTAATAACCTTACAAAGCAAATGTCTTAATTTCAGTTTCTCACCTTCTCTGACTTGGTAAAGTCACAACTTCGAGTTGTCTGTGTTGTTTTATCAATTCCTAACCGTTCCCGCAACAGTAACATGTGACGTACACGTTCCACTTCTTCCAGCCTTGTCAGTTTCTCCAGCTCCCACTGGTGATCAAAGATGAGGCTGTCACCACGAGGCCGCCACCCATGCAGATTCTCTTCACCACGTACATATGTTGAACTTGTGTCAAGAACCCGACGCTGACGACGCTGAACACCTGTACTCAAGGAATATAATGCTTCTTAATACCTGTCTACCGTTTACTGTTCCATGCCATTTCCAAATTTAGTAAGTATGCAATGCGGCTGCATCAGCAGCTGTTACTGAGTGTTAAATACATACCATGACAGGAAATGCATGAAATTAACATTACACCTTAAAGAAATTTTTATTTTATGAAATGTGCTATTTTTGGAAGAATTTTTGCAGTAGACGTTCTGTAAAATCACCTCACAAATTTTAGTGAAGACACCCTCCATGATACCAAATTCTTTATCTAAAGCTATTCAAGTCAATCAGAGATGAAATATATGGACAGACATAACCTCATCTATATCATTCCCTTCACACAAAACTGAAAAACACAGTACTAACTCCATGACATAGATGCCTCAGCTCTATACAATTATTTAGATATCCAACACCACTGTTGTTAGGAACTCTTAGGTTCAGCAATGCCATTTCAATAATCTGGTATTCAGTCTTATCCTCAGCCTAAACCAAGAGACAGCATGAACATAGGAGTGGGGTGAGAGTCCCTTGGCACTGTAGCCTTTCATGTATTTACTGTTCCAGCCAGTGATAAAGGACAAGTGTGAAGCACTGGTGGAATGAAAGGTGCAGCATCATGGAAAGTAAGAGTTTGAGAATGAGGAAAGGCAGTGGAAAATGGCAGACACCTCTTATTTCTGGTGAACAACAATGTACTACACATGATGTTAGAACGAAATAAAACAACACGGAAAGAGAGTATGGATTTATTATCAAAGAGATGGCAAGCAGGGTATATATCAGAACTTTAAGTTGTACAAATACAGCAATACTATGGATATAGGAAAATATATATTTAAAGTTAACTTGAATGGGAGACTAAAGATGCAAATTTGAAAAGAAGGACATGTAAATGCCAAATGGGGTAATGCTACTGTAGAATAGGAACTGTGGAGATGTAAAACTGAGTGCGCACATGACTAAGAATATCTCAGGACGGCTCTCTGCAACAACCAGGTGTTAAGCAAACGCAGACATATGTCACTAAGACTTAATTCTATTAGATGATTCATTCATTGAATGATTGGTAGAAAGACAACTGGCAGGGACAAAGCTACCCTATGGCCAGTTTACTCAACACAAATCCCATATGGACTACCCTGACACTGTGACTGGGTCTCTATAGTGACAAGCCAGTGACTTCAGTCAGACATGGTCTGATGATGTAGCTAATAATTAGCTGACTCAAAACAGTTGCAGGTAAATCACATGGTGAGGGAGATCTAACAAGTAAGCCACCTCTGCAAGTAGCATTTGTTGTCTCTGTGTTACTACACAGTGCTGTACGAACACTGCTACTTTTTTACACTCTCCTATCTATTGACAACACCAATTATTAACATCCTTGGGCCACAAATTATGCCAGGGGTTCAACAGCAAACAAGTCAACGTTCTGAGAACCATCTCCATCCTGATGATGATGAGGGCAACGACGGTTCTCATGTTGGTTTTTTTAAACCATTTAACCACCTGGTGCAGCCTGCAGCCAAAGAGTTTTATTTCATCTCTGTGAATCCTTCTGATTGCATACCAATTATTAACTTGCTTTTGAGTAACAGCTAATGTAGAACAAAAATATAAAGATTAAACTACACAGAACTACAATTTTGCCCATTATTTTGTGTGAGCATGAAACCTGGTCTCTCACATTGAAGGAAAAACATAGGCTGAGGGTCTTCAAGAATACGGTGCTGAGGAAGACATTTCGGATTAAGATGGATAAGGTAACAAACAGGACAGTGGAGAAGACTATATAATGAGGAGCTTTATGAACTGTAGTCATCAAATATCAGTTAGGTGATAAAAATAATGAGATAAGTGGGACATGTAGCATGTATGGGGGAGAGGGGAGGTGCATACAGGGTTTTGATAGGGAAACCCGAGGTAAAGAGACCACTTGGAAGACTGTGCCTTAGATGGAGAGATAATATTAAAATGGAACTCCTAGAAGTGGGGTGACGGGGGTTGGACTGAATTGATGTGGCTCAGGATAGGGACAGTTGGTGGGGTCTAGTGAATTCAGTAATGAACCTTCAGGTTCCATAAATGTGGGGAATTTCTTGACTACCTAAGAACCTGTTAGCTTCTCAACGAGGAATAAGTTCCATGGAGTTAGTTAGTTAGTTAGGTAGGTAGTTGGTTAGTTAGTTAATGTGCATCATTCAACTCAATGTGCACTTGTCAATATTTAAATAGTCTCAAAGATCAAACCTCATCTTGCCCATTGTCTACATTATAAGTATGTGAACAGGCATATATTTGCAGTCCATATCACATGAATAAAATCTTATGTTTAGAAGAAGAAGAACTCTAGAATCTACCACAATTTGAATACAAAATGTTGTACTGATCAGGCCACCACTAATACACCACTTAATGAAAATACCACACTATCTTCATTACATTCACTGAGCCCTACCAAATTTGAACATGAATATCAACATTCATATTATTTAGTAAGGACCCAGACCATGTGTACTGGAACACAGTGACACTTCATGTAGCATTATCATCATATCTACAGCACAGGCCACTGCATAATACATTAACAATCAAGCTGGGATCAGAACTATGCTAGTCACAGCCAGTGTGCTCAGAAACTGCTGTGCAACTATACAACAATCAGTGAAGGGGGTTTCTTCATGTGAGATTTGAAGTTCTCATGGTGGTATCTATCCTTATTATAGGCTTCTGAATAATACAGGTATTTGCTTTGTATTTGAGAGTTTCCTGGAGTGAAGGTCAGCTGGTTAGGCAACCACTGTAACTACCAAGGCTCTAAAAATTATTCCAAGACCTACAGCCAAAAACAGAAATTCGTTTGCTATGGCCTATATATCTTGTGCCAGTATATACTTCAGCATGTTGCTTTGCACAGGATACCCAGTCTGAACTCCACATTTTTAAAATCCTTCCTACAACATCTCCACACATTGCAACTATTCCATTTATCGGTAAATAATGGACTACTTGTTAGTTAAAAGAATGCAATGAACTGTAGACGACATCTGGCAAAGCCACACTAACAAAGCAATGCAGATATAGACACACAAAATTTCCCATATCATACCGACTGCCTTTAAGACAGAAGGTAAATTAACATCATTGTCTTAACACAGTAATGTTTTGCTTTTAGACCTGGTATATGGGTAAAGAAGTCACAGAAGCCTGAAGGTTAAAGCTAGATTTGAATAATTATTTGAACAGGTAATAACCATAGCAGCCAACCTGACTTCAGATCCATTAATGCCACTGAATGTAATACATAAACTTTAGCACAGCAGTACAAAAATCACACTGGCTGGAAGTCTACTCACTATTGGTTGGGTGGACAGGGAACAAACCTGGACTACCTGCTTCCGATGCTCTCTTCAGTACTAGCTCATACACGCCAGACAAACGGTTTGCCTCTGCATTGCGATAGTTTCCAGAGAACAGATGTTTCAATGAGCGAGGACCTGTCCTTGCATCACGACCATAGATTATCATGCTGAGATCTTTTGTGATGATGGCTGGGCGTCCACAGTTTTCAAGCTGAAACACAAAGGACTCTGTACATTATTGTGGTCATATCTGGTATAACATACAAGGTTAAGTATGCAATGATATGTCAACTACCATTTTATTGTCATAGATAAATAATGTGTGTGTTAGCTTATACTGTCAGAATTCTGGTATCATACAACACTACAGACTTGAAAAAAATGTAAGTATAATATATATATATTTCTTTTTTCATTGTCAAAATCAGTTTTTATGTTGGACATTATGTCCTGTTTTTGGTCTGATGTGCAATACCTTTAAAAATGAAAAAGAACTTATGGTAACAGTATACTGTATACTTGGAAGACTATTTTCATACATAATAGTGAAATGCAATTTGTTTTAATGGATCATGTCCAGTAAAACCACTACCAGAAGTAGCAAGAGTTCATATTATAAAGAAGTAAAAGGTGTGATGATTAATGAATTGGAACAGCTGTGAAAGAAAACACTTATGGCCTAAGTTGACCAGAAGGACTGAAGAAAACATGAGAACTTCAGTCTAGAAAGCTGCTGTTTGGTCTGAATATGAACCTGGAACTCCCTAACTAAGGACAACAGTCATCCATTCAACAGTAATATCTGAGTGGCTATGGAAGATAAACACATAATAGAATGCTTCATCATTTGTACTCTTTACCTAGTTCAAGGGGAATGACAAAATTAAGGTAGACAACAAGGGCAGGACAAGTAACATGCATGGGGTATAAGTACCAATAAATAGGTTTTAGCAGAAAAAAGTAAAAAATGGTTCATTTCAGTGATGAAGACAGGCAAGAAGATAATATTGATATGGATACCGAAACAGATTGGACAGAATCCCCTGCTGGGCTGTGTGGTAACTGATTAATTACAGGTTTGATAACATGAAGGAATCAATGAATGAATTGGTGAAAGAATTTGAAAAGTATAAAATATATATATATATATATAT
>Ga0131853_10004118_pt1 | contig 26088 bp, 21 predicted proteins | sample TergutLab28metaG_FD_92764 | JGI IMG/M metagenome (GOLD analysis project Ga0131853, IMG submission 92764) | Labiotermes labralis P1 segment gut microbial communities from Petit-Saut dam, French Guiana - Lab288 P1 (version 2) (version 2) | ecosystem: Host-associated > Arthropoda: Insects >... | reverse complement strand
CCACTCGTCGAGAGCTGGTAACAAAAAACTACCACGGAACAATAGTAGCTGACCCCTACCACTGGCTAAACGATGACACAAGCGATGAAGTTAAACAGTGGACACAAGACCAAAACAATGACTTCTACAACTATATCAATAGTTTTGAGGTCAAAAACGATTTTAAAAACTATCTAACAAAAACCTGGAACTATGAAAAATGCAATACACCTGAAAAATCAGGCGACTATTATTACACATGGCGTAATAGCGGCTTGCAAAACCAAAGCGTATTATACCGCTCGACAAACCCAGCCGAAAAAGGCGAACTTGTTTTTGACCCAAACACTTTAAGTGATGATGGTACTATTGCCGTAACTTCAACTACGTTTAGCCCAAATGGTAACTACTTAGTATATGGTTTATCAAACAGCGGCTCGGATTGGAAAACTTTTTATGTGCTTGACCTTAAAACACTTGAAACCCTGCCTGACAAATTAGAATATATAAAATTTACAACCGCAGACTGGTTGCCGGACGAAAGCGGCTTTTTTTATAGCTGCTTCCCAACCCCAAGTTCAACCCAAGTTTTAGAATCTGATAACAAAAACTCAATGGTAAAACTTCATATACTTGGTGATGAGCAAAGTAACGACAAACTAATACACCAAGATAAAGACAACCCGGATTGGTTATTTACACTTACCTCTGATGAAAACAAAAAATACTCTTTCCTATCTATTTTCAAAGGTTCGGGAAATAAAAATCACCTGTATTACAGACCATTTAATAAAATCGACTCCCCATGGATAACAATAGCAGACAACTTTGATGATGTTTGGTATATTTTTGCTGTAATAAACAATACTGCCTATATTTCAACGGATAAGGACGCACCAAATATTAAAATAATGTCTGCTGAACTATCCGAGGACGGCATTTCCAACTGGAAAACAATAATGCCGGAAGGTGAAGAAGCAATTGACGATTTATTGATGGTAAACAATCAAATTTTAACAATAACACTCTATCATGTTTCGCACGAAGTAGATATATATGACTTAAACGGAGCTTTTGTTAAAGAAATACCACTGCCAACTGTAGGAAGCATAACAAGCTATTTTGCTAAGCAGCAGGATAAAGAAATATTTATGCAATTTACAAGCGTACTTTATCCAAACACAGTATTAAAATACAATTTTGAAACAGAGACAATGACAACAATTTTTACCCCAAAAATTGATTTTAATTTTAACGACTATGAAACAATACAAGAGTTTACCGTCTCAAAAGACGGAACAAAAGTACCAATGTTTATAACAAAAAGAAAAGACCTGGTTAAGGACGGCAGTAATAAAACATACCTATACGGTTATGGAGGGTTTAACATCAATATGACCCCAAGTTTTTCACCCCCAATTTTAGCATGGCTAGAAAAAGGCGGAGTATATGTAACCGCTTGCACCAGAGGCGGTGGAGAATACGGAGAAGAGTGGCACAGGGCAGGAATGTTGGAAAGCAAGCAAGATGTGTTTGATGACTTTATATCAATAGCAGAGCATTTAATAAATAAGAACTACACAACAAAAGAAAAAATAGGAATCCACGGAGGCTCAAATGGCGGATTGCTGACAGGAGCATGTTTAACTCAAAGACCGGAACTGTTTGGAGCAGTAGCAATTCACGTGCCTGTCTTGGATATGTTAAACTATCACCGTTTTACTATAGGTCGCTATTGGATAAGTGAATACGGTAATGCTGATAATTCGGAACATTTCCCGTTTCTATATGAATACTCACCACTGCATAATGTAAAGATGAACACAGTATACCCACCAACAATAATACTAACAGCAGATACAGATGATAGGGTAGTGCCGAGCCACGCCAGAAAATTTGCAGCTACATTACAAGCAGCAGATGCCGGCAATAATCCAATCCTGCTTCGTACAGAAAAATCAGCAGGTCACGGTTTAGGTAAACCCATAAGTAAATTGATAGAGGAAAGAGCTGACTTACTTACATTCCTTTACGTCAACCTATCATAAAATAATTGACACAAAAAAGGGGATGTTGCCAATCGTTTTCACGATTTTGCAACATCCCCTTTTTTGGTATTTTGTAAATTTAATTAATTCAAATCAAGAAAGTTTTGAAACACCCAACCGGTAACATCACCAAACTGTATACGATACCAGCCATGAACAGGACCTTCAAGTATTGCCACAACGTCATCACGTCTTACTGTTGAAACAACTGTAGAATCTGTGCTTGCTTCTGCACGAACATTTACTACCCATGCATTTGTTACAACCGCATAACCAGCCGGTACAACAACTTCTTCGACAACTTGTGTAATTACATATACGTCTACTTCATCAGCATATTCAATAACATTTTCTTCAATCACAGGAGAAGTTTCTGTAATATATTCAGGAAGCGTAACAACATTTTGACCAGAAATTGTAAATACAGCTACATAATTTACATCTTCTGTTGCTGTAAAAATGAAAACCGGGTCATTTGAAACCGGGGTTGCCATATCATTTGAGTTAAACCATCCAATAAATTCATATGCTCTTGCATTTGCAGCTGTTGCACGAACTACTGCACCACCAAGTACGATATCACGGGTAAACTGTTCTCCGCTCCAGCTTCCTTGTGCTCCTGCTGTATTAGCAAGCATTGCCGGTGCACCCCAGTATGAGAAGTTGCCCGGGATATCTTCCCTTGCTTCAAATCCCCAAACTTCCATAGCTGCCATGCCGCCTTCTGTTGCAATAACCTCTATATTAAATGCAAACTGAATACCGGCTTCTGTTTGTTCGTTTCTGTAAAGTGCTTGTCTACTCCAAGCTTCTTGGATTGTAATGTGCATACCTGTTTCACCGTCACGCATTGCAAAACGAGGACCTGAGTAGTATAAGCCACCTGTAGCTTCAAGTTGACCGCCTACAAAATTAATTACTTCAAAGCCAAGTGCATTACCAAAACTGTTACCCGGCAGCGGCATGTTTTGCCCACCTGCTGTAGCTATCATAACTTCCGGGTCTGCAACTGTTCTTGTGCCAACATGGCTTCCAAACATATGGTTTGATGCACCAAAAATATAAATTCCGTCATCACTTATTGGTTCAAGTGTTGCAGAGAGATACCAAACACCATCAAGCAAAAATGCACCTGCAATTGTTTGCCCTTGCATTGTTCCCCAGTTTGGTAGACCTGTTTCCGGGTCACGTTCTGCGCCTGCCGGACCACCAGCTGGGCTTGCACCTGCCGGCATATTTAAAAGTTCGATTACATCTCTGCCACGCATTTCAAAAAGTGGAAGTGTATTTTCAAAAGTCAAAGCATCAAGAAAATCAGTAGTACGTACATAGTCTTCTGGACTCCACTGCAAACGGTTTAAACCTTGTCCACGCCATGCAGATTGGTTATTCATTACAATAAGTCCGTTTGCACCAGCAGCATCAATATCTTCTGGATGAACACGTAAAATATAATCGTGCATAAGGTATACAAGATATTGGTTTCTTGTATGTTGGTTTCTACCATATACTCCACGAGGACCTAGTTGGTCACCCCATGCAACACGTGCCTGATTCCAGCCCCAAAGTGAAGGGTCGCTTCCTGCTGGAGATTCGTCAATAATAAGGTCTAAACCATTTTCATCTCTTGTCCATGTTGCACCAACACCATGTACCCACTCAAAAACTTCTTGATCCGGGTCGAATGAGCGAATAAGTTCACCAGTTGTTGAACCATAAATCATGCTTGTTGTTTCGGCAAGTTCACCATCGACAAAACGAAGTTGGATTTGACCAAAACCACGACCGTGATGCCCACCAGCAACTACCTCTGTGCTACGGAGAATGTCACTGCCTTCTGCTCCAACAGGGTAAACTTGTGTGTTGTTTGCATAGGTGTGTGAGTGCCCTGTTAAAAATACGTCTAAATGGGCGTTACCTCTTGCAAGAAGTGTATCCACTAATGTGTTTGCAGGTGCATTGTGGCTTGTATGTGTTAAAGCAACAACAGCCCCTGCGCCTTGTGCACGTAAGTCATTAATCATATCTTCAAGCCAACCAAAGGTTTCATCTTCTGTATAACCAGCAGTCCCCGGCACGAAAAATCTTAAACCGGTACGGTCAGCAGGGGCAACAAGTGCTTCCATTTGAGCGTACGATAGTCCAATAATTGCAACTTTTACGCCATAATCTTCATACCAGTCTTCAAGGATAGAGTAAGGTGCTACCCAATCAAGAGGGCTGCCGTCATCATAACTCATGTCTGCTGCAAGGAAAGGAATCCCTGCTGCAACCTCATTTAAAATATTATCTGCTGAAATAATATCAAAAAGTTGATTTGTTACATTGTTGCTTGCAAGAAAAGCTGCTCTTTCCGCTGGGTCAACAATGTTAAAGCTTTCTGTTAAAATTCTGTTACTAAAGCTAAATTCGTGGTTTCCAACTGCGGCATAACGAACGCCAATGCGGTTTAAAACACGAAGAGCAGGTTCGCCAAGGAACACATTTGAGATGTGTTGCCCAAAGTAGTTATCACCAGCAACCAAAACAATCGGTCTGTGACCTGTAGTGTTTTCATAGTAGGCAACACGGTCATCAATAAAAGAAACAAAACGAGGTGCGCCCGGGTCATTTGGGTGTTGCTCACTTGTCATATGACCATGAAAGTCACTAATGCTAAAAAGCGTAACAACAAGTTCATTTCCTTCATCTGTACCATTTGCTTCATCAGCAAAAACTGCGGCAGGCATTACAGCAATAGCCATAACAAGTGCTAAAATAATAGCAAGTACCCGCCCACTCGAAACTGGATTTTTCATTTCCACTTTCCTTCCTGGGTTTTTAATGTGTCAGGAAACTGCTTCGCATTTTCCTGCCGAAACCTTTGGTTTCGGTGTTCACAACTGGTTGTTAAAAGTTTGCGGAGCAAACTTTTTTATTTATGTTACACAACCACATGACAAAATTATAGGACTAATGCTGAAAAAAGTCTACACAACACGAATAAAAAATTTATCCCTTTTTGAAACCTTTCCTATTAAATGTGCACAAACACCAGCGGTTTTTAAACTTTGCATTAATTTATCCCCATCTTCTGCCGGGACAGAAAACAGTAAACCGCCGGAAGTTTGAGGGTCAAAAAGCACAGCTTTTAGTGGGCTAGAAATATTTTCTCCTAAAAAAACCTTTTCCTTTAAGTATTCCTCATTCCTCAAAGCCCCACCGGGAATTATCCCTTCTTCTGCAAGTTTTAACGCACCTTCAAAAACAGGAATTTCTTTTCCTTCTATTATAAATGAACATTCACTTGCAACAGCCATTTCACCGGCATGACCCAAAAAACCAAAGCCGGTGATATCGGTACAGGCATTTACTCTTACATCAAGGGCAGCGTCACGGGCATACTTATTTAGAGTAGCCATTGATTTAACTGCTTCCCTAAACTCATCATATGAAATTAAATCCCTTTTTGCAGCAGTTGCTAAAATCCCATTTCCAAGCGGTTTGGTTAAAATAAGCACGTCACCTTCTTTTGCACTGGCATTACTCCAAATATTTTTTGGGTCAACTGCGGCACTAACACAAAGTCCGTACTTTGGCTCATTATCCTCAACAGAGTGACCTCCTGCAATTATAGCCCCTGCCTCACAAACCTTTTCTGCACCACCTGCCAAAATTGCAGCAACATCACCGGGCGGCAAACAAGAAGGTACGCAAAAAATATTGAGTGCAATATTTGGGCTTGCTCCCATTGCATAAATATCAGAAAGGGAGTTTGCTGCTGCAATTTGCCCATACTCAAAAGGGTCGTCAACAATAGGCGGGAAAAAATCAACTGTTTGAATAAGCACTAAATCGTCACGAAGTTTGTAAACACAAGCATCATCGCTAGTGTCATACCCCACAAGAAGTGAAGGGTTTATATTTTTTGGCAAAGCTTTTAACATTTCCGAAAGAGCACCCGGCCCTAGTTTTGCTGCTCAGCCAGCTTTTTGTGACATATGGGACAAGCGAAGTTTCTTTTCTGACACAAAAATCACCGTCTTTCTATTAAAACCCTGCTATCACATTCGCAAAAGTGATAGCAGGGTTTTTATGTTAGCCGTAAGGCATTATTTTTGGCGGGAGTATGTGGGAATCGAACCCACCTAAGCAGCTACTAACCACTCACACAAGTTTTGAAGACCAGGGGCAACACCAGCAACCATCTACTCCCATTAAAGCATTTCCACATGAAATGATTTCATGCGGAAATGCTATACAGTAACGAATTATACGCTGTATCTAAGCTAATGTCTAATCATTTTTACATGAATTTTTCCTATGTCAAAAACCATTGACGTTTTCTAAGAACTTGACTATAATACGTGACATAGTGTCCTTTCCATAAGGGTGCAGGTTTATTAATGTTTTTTTAAATACTATAGCAAGAGGTGACATTCCATGAAAAGAACATTCCAGCCAAAAAAAAGGCAACGAAGCAAAGAACATGGCTTCCGCAAACGCATGAGTACCACAAACGGACGCAAAGTTTTAAAAAGAAGGCGTTTAAAAGGCAGACAGGAACTTAGTGCATAAGGAAGCTTGAGTAGTTTCCTGTCACATAAAAAAAGCCCTGTTCCTTCTCTTAAAAAGAGACAAGAGTTTAAGGAAGTATTTAACAAAGGCAAGTATTCGGCGGGATCGCTTTTAGTTTTGTATGCTCGCAAAAATGATTTAGGGTCAAACAGGCTTGGGCTTTCCGTAAGCAAAAAAGTTGGCAAGGCGGTTTTTAGAAATCGTGTAAAAAGACTCTTAAAGGAAAGTTTAAGGACAATGGATATGCCCGTCGGATACGATTTTGTTATTATTGCTCGTTCATCGCTTGATAAAGATGTGACGTTTGTTAAAGTGTGTAAAAGTGTAGAAAATTTATTTAAAAAGATGTTTAAGTCGGACAAGCTATGAAGAGTTTTATTCTTGGTGCATTAAAATTTTATAAACGTTTTATTTCACCAATGCTTGGGCAAAATTGTCGGTTTTACCCCTCATGCTCGGAGTATACGTTTGAAGCTGTAGAAAAATACGGCTCGTTAAAAGGGATTTGGATGGGGATTAAAAGGATTTTGCGTTGCCATCCTTTTTGCAAAGGCGGATATGACCCCGTACCATAAAATTTTAGAATAAAACCCCAAAGCAAAGCAAGAAAGCGCACCAACGCAAAATCCGGAGCACACCAAGAAAGCGCACCAACACAAAACCCGGAGCGCAGCGAGGAAGCGTAGCAGGGCTTTGCCCAGCGGAGCGGCAGGGTCGTAGGGACAGCGTCCCTACTTAAATGGAGGATTTTAGTTTGCTTGATTCAGTTTTTGTTTTGGCTCGTCAAGTTGAGTCATCACCAGGTGTTATTGTAGGACCAATTGCTCGTGTCTTTGGTTTTATAATTGATTTATTGTTTAATTTAGTTTACAACATTGGACCAGAGATTGCTTTGGGGCTTGCTATCATTTTGATGACAATAATTTTTAGGACAGCAATGCTTCCTTTAAATTTAAAAACACAAAAATCAATGGGTAAAATGCAAGAGTTAAAACCCGAAGTAGATAAAATAAATGAAAAATACGGAAAAACAAAAGACCCGGAACTAATTAAAAAGAAAAATGCAGAAACTCAAGCTCTATATGCAAAACATGGTGTAAATCCACTTGGTGGTTGCTTACCAATGCTTATTCAAATGCCTCTGTTTTTTGGGGTAGCACATATTATGCGGCAGGCGTTTATTTACATTACTCGTTTGCGTGATGTTTACTATGAGCTTAGCTCTACGCTTATTTCATTACCAAACTTTCAAGACATGATTTCAAACCCGGATGGTATACTTCATAGGCTTGCAATGCCGCTTATTCCAAACAACATGTTAAATCGCGGGCAAGAAGCTGCAAATTTAATAGCTCAAGGTTGGAGTATTGACAGGGCGATGGAAGAAGTTGGGGAGTTTATAGTCCTTGCCAGACCGGAAGACCTTTCAAGAGTAATTAACCGCTTTACAATGGCAGAATGGCAAGAAATTTATGAGTATATTCCAACATATATTTTACCAAGCATACAGGATATGGTACAAAACTTGCATGGAATGGAAACATTTTTTGGTCTTGACCTTACAACCAATAGCGGTTGGGCATGGCCCGGAATCATAGTTCCAATTCTCGTTGGTGTAACAATGTTTTGTGCTACTTGGGTGACACAATTAAGACAAGACCAGTCAAATGCTGATGACCGTATGAAGATGATGAACAAAATGATGCTTGTGGTTATGCCGATTATGCTTGGATTCTTTACAGTAAACTTCCCAATTGGTGTAGGTATTTTTTGGATAACATCCCAGTTCTTCCAATTTGGTGAAGCTTTTGCACTGCTTAAAAAATCAGGCAAAAAATTTAGGCTTCCCTTCATGAAGGCAAAAGCATAAGAATTTACAGGAGTGTATTAAATATGGATAGTATCGAAAGACTCGCTAAAACTGTTGAAGACGCTAAGGCTGAAGCCCTGAAAATCTTGGGTGTAGAAGAATATGAAACCATTACCACAGTTCTTGACGAAGGCTCAAAAGGAGGGCTCTTTGGTTTTGGCGCACGCCCTGCAAAGGTTCGGGTTGAGCTTAAACCTGACCCAGTGCAAAAAGTAGTTAATTTCCTAAGAGAAGTAACTGTAAGTATGGGGCTTAATGTAATAATTGAAACCAATAGAAGAGAAAAGCATTTATATGTAAATCTAAAAGGTGAAAACATGGGAATCCTTATTGGAAAACGTGGACAGACCTTAGATGCACTTCAATATATTACAAATCTTGCAGTAGGTCGTCATGGTGATTTACAGCTTAGTGTCGTGATTGATACAGAAAACTATCGCAGACGCCGCCGTGACACATTAGAATCACTTTCCCGTACAATTGCACGTAAGGTAAAAGATAAAAAGCAAAGTATAAAGCTCGAACCTATGACAAGATTTGAAAGGCATATCATACATTCTGTTCTTCAATATGACAAACAAATACGCACCTATAGTGATGGCAACGAGCCTTATCGTCATGTTGTTGTAGCACCTAAGTAAAATATGAATTTAAAAAATGATGTAATAACTGCAATAGCCACCGCCCCAGGGCAGGGGGCTATTGGTATTATACGCCTTTCGGGAGACAATGTTTTAGAGGTTTTAAAAAAGGTTTTTGTAGCAAAAGCGAGTATTCATGAGTTTGTTTCTCATCGGATGTACTATGGTGAGATAGTTTTTGATGGCAGACTTGTTGACGAAGTTATGGTTTGCCCAATGCTTACACCTCGTAGTTTTACCGGTGAAGATACAGTTGAAATATATGCTCACGGTGGTATGCTTGTTTTAAACGAAGTGTTAAAGGCTGTTTTAAAAAGTGGTGCAAGACTTGCTGAAAACGGTGAGTTTAGTAAACGTGCTTTTTTAAATGGAAGGCTAAACTTGTCCCAGGCAGAGGCCGTGATGGATATAATTTCTGCCGGTAGTTTATCTGCAAAAAATGCAGGGTTAAGGCTGCTTGGCGGTGGTTTAACAAATCGTATAAACAAAGTACGGGATAATATTTTGTCATGGATTGCCCATATTGAACTTAGTATTGATTACCCTGAACATGAAGAAGAAGCAAAGAATGCAGCAGCAATTTTATCAGAAGTAGACAATGTAGAAAAAGATTTAACCGAGTTAATGGGAACTGCAAAAATTGGGCGGATTTTTAGAGAAGGCATAAAAACTGCAATTATTGGTCGTCCCAATGTTGGTAAATCAACTTTACTTAACACAATCCTTAGTGAAGACCGTGCTATAGTCCATGAACAAGCAGGCACAACTCGTGATGTTTTAACTGAACAAGTGAGAGTACATGGGCTGCATCTTGTGATTATGGATACAGCAGGGATTAGAAGTACTATAGACCCAATTGAAAAAATTGGAGTTGAAAAATCAATAAAAACAGCACAAGAAGCCGACCTTATTTTGTATATCGCAGATGCAACAAAAGGTTTAACAAACGCTGATGAAGATATTTTAAAAGAGTTAAAAAATCCTTTAATTATCATGAATAAAGCAGATTTGACTGTAAACTGTGATGAGTCTTTTATTTTTATTTCTGCAAAAACAGGTCAAGGCATAACAACACTGTTTGCCCAGATTGCTGAAAAATTTAATTCTTCTTACAAAACAAGCTTACCACAGGAGTCAGACATTATTACCCGTGAGCGTCATAGAATTTTAATTGAAAAAGCAGTTGAGTATATAGAAGAGGCAAAAAAAGAATTAATAAATAAAGTCCCGGAGGACTTAGTTTCCATAAGCTTACGTACAGCATACTTAGCCCTTGGTGAAATACTGGGTGAAGAAACAGATGACGATATTGTGGACAAAATTTTTGAGGAGTTTTGTTTAGGTAAATGAGAAAACATATTGTAGTAATAGGTGGGGGACATGCCGGTTGTGAAGCAGCCCTTGCGGCAGCAAGGCTTGGGCAGCAAGTCACGATGTTTGTTTTAAGTTTGGACAGTATTGCTCTTATGCCCTGTAACCCCTGCATTGGAGGCAGTGCCAAGGGGCATTTGGTACGTGAAATTGATGCTCTTGGGGGCGAAATGGGACGGGCAATTGACGCAACATTTATTCAAAGCAAAATGCTTAACTTAGCAAAAGGTCCGGCTGTTTATTCACTTCGTGCACAAGCTGACAAAAACTTATATAAACAGTACATGAAAGATGTGCTTGAAAACGAGCCAAATATTTCTCTTAAAGAAGGGGAAGTTGTTGAAATAATAAAAAATGATAATGCAGTTGCAGGTGTAAGAAACGAATCCGGTGAAATTATCAACTGTGACGCTGTTATTGTTTGTACAGGAACTTACTTAAACTCACGCTGTTTGTATGGTGAAACTGTAAACCATACCGGACCAAATGGTTTAAGAAACTCTACAAAACTAAGTGAAAGTATTAAAAATTTAGGGTTTCCGCTCTTCCGCTTAAAGACAGGAACACCGGCAAGGATACACAAAAGAAGCATAGATTTTAATATAATGGCTGTGCAACATGGGGACGAAAAAATTGTTCCCTTTTCTTTTGAAACAAACCCAGAGGACATAAAAAAAGAGCAAGTGCCTTGTCACTTGACTTATACGACTTTGGAAACTCATGAAATAATAAGTGATAATATAACCCGTTCTTCAATGTACAGCGGGTTAATTGACGCAACCGGAACAAGATACTGCCCTTCAATTGAGGATAAAATTGTCCGCTTTGCCGATAAAAACCGTCACCAAGTTTTTATTGAACCGGAAGGTTTAAACACACAAGAAATGTATGTGCAGGGCATGAGTTCGGCTATGCCGCTTGAGGTGCAGGAAAAAATGTACCGCACAATCCCGGGGCTTCAAAACTGTGAAATCATGCGCCCGGCATATGCAATTGAATATGATGCAATTGATGCAACACTGCTTAACCATAAACTAGAAGCAAAAGACACAAAAGGGCTTTTTTTTGCAGGGCAAATTTGCGGTTCGTCCGGATACGAAGAAGCTGCGGCACAAGGTTTAATCGCAGGACTAAATGCAGCAGGGGCAGATGTTACAATTGGTCGTGAAGATGGGTATATTGGTGTATTAATTGATGACTTAGTACTTAAAGGAACAAGAGAACCCTACCGCATGATGACATCACGTGCAGAATATCGTTTACTTTTACGCCAAGATAATGCTGATTTGCGATTGACCCCTATTGGTTATAAAGCTGGATTAATAGACCAAAAGCGTTTTGACATGTTTACAAGCAAAACTTCACTAATTAATGATTTAATTAAAACCCTCAAAAACACAATATTAAATCCTGAAACAGCAAATAAGATGCTGGCAAAAAAAGAAAGCACCCCTGTAAACTCAGGTATTCGCCTTTCCGACCTTATAAAACGTCCGGAAATAACGTATGATGACATTAAAGAGTTCATAAGTATAGAAACCAAAACCTTGCCTGAGTATGTAATCCAAGCAGCAGAAGAGCAGGCAGCAATTCAAATAAAATACGACGGCTATATTAAAATTCAGCTAGCACAAGCAGAAACTTTTCGTAAAACAGAAAACCGCTTGATTCCGGCTGATATAGACTATGAGGGAATAAAAAACCTTCGGCTTGAAGCAAGGCAAAAACTTTCGGCTCTTCGTCCGGCAAATTTTGGGCAAGCATCGAGGATAACTGGAGTGTCACCGGCTGACCTTAGCGTTCTTATGGTATATTTAAAAAGTACAGACACGCTAAAATGAGCTGGGCATATTATAATTGTAAGAAAGTATAAATAGTTGAAAAGAGTGATTGTTTTGGTTTTCCCACAAATCAAAATGAAGAATAGATTAAAAACCCCATGGGCGGAGCTAAAACTGTGGGGAGACGGGCAGGTTGCCGCATGTTTTATTGAGGCAGTAAAGCGGGACCCAAATGATGCTTGGGCATTTGTAAGCAAAGTTTACTCCCCAAGTCTTGACCTTGACGAGCTTAATGAAATACTTTCAGATAGTTCACAAATTAAAGTAAGCAAAGCTTTTTATCTAAATGATTCAAGAAATTATTTACTTCGTCCAATATATGTAGAAAATCCGTCAAAAAATCTTAAACGGTTTTTGCACCTTAGGATGATAAAAGAGCCGGGGTCAAAAGGCGGCTGGAAAATTTGCGGAGTGGAGCAGGAAGATTGCGTAAAGATATAATAAAAGACTGGGCAGATAAAAATGAAATAATAATTAATGACAAGCAGTTTGAGCTATTGAAAGCTTTTCAAAGAGAGGTTCTTCAAGTAAATGAGGTCATGAATTTAACTTCTATTACAGATGATGCTGAGTTTGCAGTAAAGCATATAATTGACTCTATGACACTGCTTCCGTTTATTAAAACAGGTGTGAGTTTAATTGATGTTGGAACTGGTGCAGGGTTTCCCGGTGTTGTTCTTAGGATTATGCGTGATGATATTCATGTGACATTGCTTGATTCACGGCAAAAGCGCATAAGATTTTTGGATGAGACATTAAAAAAGCTTGAGATAACAAATGTAGAGCTTGTTGCGGAAAGAGCTGAAGATTTTGCAAAGACAGGAATAAGATTTGATGTTTGTTGTGCTCGTGCAGTAGCACCGCTTAAAAAGTTGATACCTTACACCTTACCTCTTTTAGAATCAGGAGGAACATTGCTTGCAATGAAGGGTTTTGATGTTCAAAATGAAGTTAATGAAGCAGAAAAAATATTAAAAAAATATGATGCAAAAGTAAAAGAGGTTAGTGCTGTAAAAATATCAAATGATATAAAACATACTGTAATTGAAATTGGACGTAATATCCTACAGTAAAAACAATTAAAAATGAAATTTTTTCATGAATTATTTCCTCTTGCATTGTTATACATTTTTCTGGTATAATTCAGCCGTTTAACTTTCTTGTGTGCTAGGAAACTGCTTCGCATTTTCCTGCCGAAGCCTTAGGTTTCGGTGTTCACAACGGGTTGTTAAAAGTTTGCTTTGCAAACTTTATTGGGAGGTGATTCCGTGAAAAATTTAATTTGTAAGCAAGAAAAATGTATAATTTACTCATGGGGGGTCATTTCCCAGGTAATATACTATTGCAGTTCATATTTTAATTTTAATCCAGTGAAAAATATTTGATGTTTAAATATTTTCCACTGGATTTTTTTATTCTAGGGGACTGTAACAACAAACGGAGGGGTTTAAAATGACACAAGGTGAAAAACTAAGCTACCCTAAACTAGGGATTCTTGGCTTACAGCACATGTTTGCAATGTTTGGCGCAACTATACTTGTTCCACTAATTAGTGGGCTTAGTGTACAAGTTACACTCATTGGTGTAGGTATTGGAACACTCATTTTCCACTTTTTTGCTAAAGGGAAAGTTCCGGCTTTTCTTGGTTCATCATTTGCATTTCTTGTTGGTATCCAGTTGGTGACTGACCCGGTAAATGGTGTTTTTGCACTGGCAAACTGGGAGGATTTAATCTACGGCTTGTCCGCAGCAGAAGTAACAGTATTAAGAAATGCCCACGCACAAGAATTTTTGCCATATGCAACAGGTGGAATACTTGTTTCCGGGCTTGTTTATTTGCTTGTGGCTGCAGTTGTTAAAATTGTTGGTGTAAAAAAGTTTATGCAATTTATGCCACCGGTTGTTACCGCTCCAACCGTCATTTTAATTGGTATAATGCTTGCGCCATTTGCAATAAATCAATCACGGAATAATATCATTCTTGCTGTAATAACACTTGGCATTGTTGTTGTTGCTTCGTCTTGGGGCAAGGGCATGATTAGAATTATTCCAATCCTCCTTGGGCTTGCCGGTGCATATATAATTGCTTTAATCATGCATGGTTTTGGTATGACAAACCCAAACGGTACAGCAATTTTAGATTTTTCGGCAGCGTCAGAGGCTGCAATTGTTGGGCTTCCACCGTTTATGCTGCCCCAGTTTAATATTGTTGTAATATTAGTAATGATTCCATTTGCAATTGCAACAATTGCAGAACATGTTGGTGATATGGTTGCTTTAAGCACAATTACAGGAAAAGATTTTGTTGAAGAACCGGGGCTTAGCCGCACATTGATTGGTGATGGTATAGCAAGCTGCTTCTCAGGTTTTATTGGCGGTCCGGCAAGTACAACTTATGGTGAAAACGTTGGAGTTGTGGCACTTACTAAAATTTCAAACACCCGTGTTGTACAGCTTGCGGCAATTTATGCGGCAGTTCTTGGTTTCTCTCCGCTTTTTGAAGTAGTAATCCGCTCAATCCCGGATGCAATAATTGGTGGTGCATCATTTATGCTTTATGGTATGATTGCAGCAGTTGGTGTAAGAAACCTTGTTGAAAGCCGTGTTGATGTAAGCAAAACCAAAAACCTTACAATTATTGCAATCATGCTGGTGACAGGTCTTGGGCTTCGTTTTGGGCAGCCAATAACATTTGCAATAGGAAATACAAATGTGCCAATGGATAGACTTGGCATAGCAATTGCTGTTATACTTGGTGTGGTGCTTAATGCAATTTTACCCGAAAAAGATTCATAATCAAGGACATAAGCAATATACCAAATCATGCAAAGCATGATTCGTCGCCCTGCGACGGAGAGGAAGTGGGCTTCGCCCACTGTAGCGAGGGGGCTTGGGGGTGTAACCCCCATTTACATGAAACTTAGACTTCAAAAACTTATAGCAAACGCAGGTGTAACTTCCCGCCGTAAAGCGGAAGAGTTAATCGCTGCCGGTAAAGTGACTGTAAACGGCATAGTAGTAACTGAACTTGGGGCGAAAGCAAAACTAAGCGATAAAATAACTGTAAATGGGAAGCCTTTAAAAGGGAAGCCCAACAAAAAAACATACATCATTTTAAATAAACCGGAAGGGGTCGTAACGACAGTTACAGACCCCTTTGGTCGTCCTACTGTAATGGATTATATTGAGGAATTTACAAAGGAAGAAATTCGGCTTTACCCGGTTGGGCGATTAGATTTTGAAACAAGCGGACTGATTATCATGACAAATGATGGGGATTTTACAAATACTTTAACTCACCCAAAATATCAAATTGCAAAAACTTATATAGCAATCGTAAAAGGTGTGCCAACAGCAAATAAGTTAAATGAATTTGCCAAAGGGCTTTTAATCGAAGGGCAAAAAACTGCCCCGTGCGAGGTTAATATCCTACCAACATCAAAAGGTAAACAAAAAGTAAACCGTGAAACAAAACTAAGTATTACAATAAGAGAAGGCAGAAACCGCCAAGTACGAAAAATGTGTGAAGCTATTGGTCATGATGTTATAAACCTTAAACGAGTGTCCATTGGCGCATTAAAACTAGAAAACTTACCAAGCGGAAAGTGGCGTTACCTTACTCCACGAGAGGTGAAAGAATGTCAAAGAAAATCTTAATTTGTGAAGATGAGGAAAACATTGTTTCCTTTTTAAAAACGGAACTTGAGTATGAAGACTTTCAAGTAGATACAGCTCTTGATGGTGATGAAGGTTTAAAATTATGGAGTAAAAATGAATATGATTTAATTTTACTTGACATTATGCTGCCAATAAAAAACGGGTTGGAATGTCTTCGTGAAATTCGCAAAACAAGCGAATGTCCTGTAATTGTACTAACAGCACGAAAGGAAGTTTACGATAAAGTAGCATTTTTAAACGCTGGTGCAGATGATTATGTAACTAAGCCCTTTGACACAATGGAGCTTATTGCACGGATTAATAGACATATTAAAAGACAAAATAAAAAAACATTGTTGTTTGTAAATAAAAATGCTTGTATTGCTGAAATTGAGGGAAACAAATTAAACTTAACTAAAACAGAGTTTGATATCATTTCATTTTTACATGAAAACAAAAACCGTGTAACAAGCCGTGATGAAATAATAAAAGCCGTGTTTGGAGATTTTTATGGTGAATCAAACATAGTGGACTCAAACATTAAAAATATTCGGGCAAAAATTAGTAAGATAACAACTAAAAAAATAATTGAAACAGTCCACAGCCGAGGTTATGTGATACGTGATGAATAAAAAATATGTGATAAAACGGGCACTCAGGTACACCCTTTTTGCTACAATGCTAAATATTGTTTCAATGGTTATTATGTTTTTTATACTAGCTGATGATTTTGGGAGTATCCTGCAAGAGCATGGAATTTACGAAAGCTTCCTAAGTTTTTTTGGACTTAGGCATATTTTTATGTTTATAGCTGTTGCAATACTAGTGTTTACTATGAGTTCAATAATAATTGACAATGTGTTAAACCCCGTCCGTCAAATGATTTTAAAGGTAAATGAAGTAAGTGAAATGAAGTTTAAATCACCGCTTGTAATTGATGAAAGTGACGACGAGCTTAGAGAATACGCAATATCTTTTAACAATATGGCAGAAAAATTAAACCGCTACATAAGGATGCAAAATCGTTTTGTTTCCGATGCATCACACGAGCTTGCCACCCCAATTACTGTAATAAACGGACATGCAGATTTACTCCTTCGCAGGGGAGCAGAAAATCCGGAAGTTTTAAAAAATGGGCTAACAATAATTAAAGCTGAAATCTTACGCATGAGCGGACTGGTTGACAGTCTTCTTTTGCTTGCAAAAAGCGATAACGGGCAGCAAAAATATAACTTTGAAACAGTGGATATTACAATGCTTGTAAATGAAAGTGTTGAAGAGATAAAAATAATAGCCCCGGATTATGATTTTAAAGTACAAGCAAGTGATAAAATTTCCGCACGCTGTGATGAATATGCTATTCGTCGTGTAATGCGGATTTTATTAACAAATGCCGTAAAATATGCCGAGGACGGCAAAAAAATTAAAGTTTCTGTAGTGTCAAATCATGGGCTTCTCAAAGTTTCTGTTGAAGACAACGGAATTGGTATACAAGAGGAACATTTAAACAAAATATTTGAAAGATTTTATAGAGTAGATACATCAAGAAATAAAAAAACCGGCTCAAGTGGATTAGGTCTTGCCATTGCAAAAGAAATAATAAATGCCCACGGGGGAGAGATAAAAGTAGCAAGTACTTTTGGAGATGGAACTTTTATTGAGTTCACTCTTTCAAATTAGAGTTTCAGAGAAGGGATTTTTATGAAAAAGATTATAACTGCACCAAGTATTTGCGAGGATTTGTTAGCTGAAAGTGGACTTAGTCCGGTTTGTGGAGTTGATGAAGCCGGTAGAGGGCCTCTTGTTGGGCCGGTGGTTGTATGTGCCGTTATTCTACCGGAAGGTGTAATAATAGAAGGGGTTAACGATTCAAAAAAAATTAGCGAGAAAAAACGTTTGATTTTGTGTGAAGAAATTAAAAAAAGGGCTATATCTTATTCATATGGCATTGTTGACGCAGCTGCAATTGATGCGATAAACATTCGTGAAGCAACAAAACTGGCTATGCAGCTTGCAGTAGAAGGGCTTAGTGTAAAACCAAAGTCAGTTTTAGTGGATGGAAACTTCACCCCACCCTTAAACTGTCCTTCAATTTACCTGGTAAAAGGTGACTTGGTAAGTCATTTGATTGCGGCAGCAAGTATATTAGCCAAAGTAAAACGTGATGGAATAATGGAAGAGTTGCATATACAGTACCCTATGTATGGTTTTAATAAACATAAAGGCTACGGTACAGCGGCTCATATGGAAGCAATAAATAAACATAATCTTACTCCACATCATAGGTTATCTTTTTGTAAAAAATGGCTTAGGAAATTTGACATAATCTAAGAAAAAAGCTATTATAAAGTACACGCCCTTAAAGGGCTTAATATAAATGGAGGTGTACCCCAAATGGGAACGGCAACAGTAATTATTATAACTGTCGCTGTAGCAGTAGTTTCTATATGTGTAGGTTTTTTTATCGGAGTAATGCACAGGAAAAAAGTAGCTGAAGCAACACTTGGCACTGCGGAAGTTCAAGCAGTAAATATGATTGAAGAAGCTAAACGGAACGCAGAGGCCCGTGCAAAAGAAATGCTTTTAGAAGCAAAGGAAGAAAGCATAAAAACAAAAAATGAAGCCGAAAAAGAAGCAAAAGAGCGCAGAAACGAAATACAGCGTTTAGAAAAACGTTTGATTCAAAAAGAAGAAACATTAGACAAAAAGATTGAAAAAGCTTCGGAAAAAGAAGAGAAGTTTAAACAAAAAGGCGAAAAACTTGAAATAATGAAAGCAGAAGTAGCCGAAGTCATCAAAAATCAACAAGTTGAACTTGAACGTGTAGCAGGACTTTCTGCTGAAGAAGCAAAAAAAGATTTAATTGGTACCATTGAACAAGAAGCAAGATTTGAATCGGCAAAAATGGTTCGGGATATAGAGCTTAAAGCCAAAGCAGAAGCAGACAAAAAGGCAAAAGATATACTGGCATCAGCAGTACAACGCTGTGCAGTTGACCATGTTGCTGAAACAACTGTATCTGTAGTAAATTTACCAAGTGACGAAATGAAAGGCCGCATCATAGGTCGTGAAGGGCGCAATATTAGAGCACTTGAGTCCTTAACTGGTATAGATTTAATTATTGATGATACCCCGGAAGCAGTTATTTTATCCGGTTTTGACCCAATGCGCCGTGAGGTTGCCCGCATTGCGCTAGAAAAACTCGTGCTGGACGGCAGGATTCACCCAACACGAATTGAGGAAATGGTTGAAAAGGCTCGTCGTGAGGTTGATGTTCTTATTAAAGAAGAAGGAGAAGCCGCAACTTTTGAAACAGGAGTACATGGTATTCACCCTGAGCTTACAAGGCTTCTTGGTAAAATGAAGTTCCGTACTTCGTATGGGCAAAATGTTTTAAAACATTCTATTGAAGTGGCTTATTTGTGCGGACTTATTGCAGGAGAACTTGGAGTAGATGTTTCTCTTGCTAAACGTGCGGGCTTGCTTCATGACATAGGAAAATCTGTTGACCATGATATGGAAGGCAGCCATGTATCTATTGGAGCAACTTTGTGTAAAAAATATAAAGAATCAGACCTTATTATAAATGCAGTTGAAGCCCATCATGGTGATGTTGAACCAAAAAACATTATTGCTGTAATTACTCAAATAGCAGATGCTATTTCCGGCTCACGACCAGGTGCAAGGCGTGAAACGCTTGAAGCATATATTAAACGCCTGCAAAACCTTGAAGCAATTGCAGATGCCTTCAACGGTGTTGAAAAGTCTTTTGCGATTCAAGCAGGTCGTGAACTTCGTATTGTTGTAATTCCTGATGAAGTAAATGATATAACTCTTACATTACTTTCCAAAGATATTGCAAAGAAAATTGAAGAAGAACTTGAATACCCAGGTCAAATTAAGGTAAGTTTAATACGTGAAACTCGTGCAATTGAATATGCTAGATAATTATATGAAAAAACGGGGACGGCTCGCCATTGAACCGTCCCCGTCCTAGTTATAATTAGTTGCAATTTTCTTCAAAGCTGTCGCACTCTGTATCACGTTTTTCATGTGGGTTTGGAGCACTGTTTCCAACAATGATGTCATTTAAACAACAATGTTGGCTTTGGTCATTGTGACGGCAGCGGTTGACATTGCACTTGATGTGTGGGTTAATCATTATAAGATTCTCCTTTCGTTTTGTTGTTAAAGTTTATGATACCCACCTTGTGGGAAATGATACTAATAAAATGAGGTTTTTATTATGAATTTAAAAGATCATGTTCGTGGGATTCAAGACTTCCCTATTCCCGGTGTGCTTTTTAGGGATATTACAACAGTCCTTGAAAATCCAGATGCGTTAAAATCTTCTGTTGACTCAATGATGGAACTCATTAAAGATGTTGAGTTTGATGCAGTTCTTGGACCGGAGTCACGTGGGTTTATATTTGGTATGCCAATTGCTTACAACATGGGCAAAAGTTTTGTGCCAGTTCGCAAAGCCGGTAAACTTCCTGCGGAGACATGCAAAAAAGAATATGCCCTTGAGTATGGCACAGCTACAATTGAAATTCACAAAGATGCTGTGACCCCCGGCAAAAAGTTTGTTATTGTTGATGATTTATTGGCTACAGGCGGTACAGCCAAAGCAGCCGTGGAGCTGGTTGAAGAAATGGGCGGTATTGTTGTTGCTCAGGTGTTTTTTATAGAACTTGAAGGTTTAAAAGGGCGGGAAGTGCTTAAAGGGCTTGATGTCCGGTCGCTTCTTGTTTATTAAACAACAACAAAAAAGTTTGCAAAGCAAACTTTTAACAACCAGTCGTGAACACCGAAACCAAAGGTTTCGGCAGGTGACTGCGAAGCAGTTTCCCCTGGCACATAAGAAAAAAACGATACCCCTGATATCACATTTACAAAAGTGATATCAGGGGTATCGTTTTTTACATAGATAACATGCTTCAATGTCTCCTCAATCGTACTTTCTTCTGTTCGCACAATGCTAAAAAGAAAGTGCTTATACAGCGATGTTTCGGATATAATTAATTCGTGCCTCAAAAACTGCTTTCATGCACTCTACAGCCATTGCATCGGGATTTGTGAATTTCACAGCAATTAGACAAACATCACTAAATTCTTTTCCGAATATTGTTTTTCTGCTTCGAATACAACCATCATAACACCTTTCAACATTTTCGCAAACGGCTACATACTTGTACGCCTTTTCAGGCTCGCACAGAGATACCTTTTCATGCCAGTTATCCCCATCATCATCACCAGTTACATACCATGAATTTTCTTCATGCTCGTTAATAGAAATATTACATACAGTTTGGTCATTATAAATGCAGACAAAATAGATTTTATCCTCCCAATAACCGTCTGTTATGCGTATACATGATATATCGCTCGCATCCATAAAAGCAGAAAGTTCTAACGCATTTCGTTGAGCATCACCAGAAAGTGATTTATTAATAACCTGTTCCATACTCTTTTCCGACATTGGAATCCTCCTCAGTATTTATTTAAAATCCCACAGTCCAAGTGCAGGGTTTTTAATGAAATAAAATTCTTCACCATCTTGCATAGCATTAAAACCTTCATGCAATAAATTTAAATTATATTTGCTTAGAATTTCACTATAGTTAATATAATCGTATCCCACAGCCGTAATTCTCTCTTTGCCAATTAATGGTGCAGCATAGATGATTTTAAAGCGATTATCCGACGAGCCATGAATAAGGTGTGCCGCTGCCGATAAATTGTTTTGTAAATCTGCCTCTGTTTTGCAAAGCTCAAGTATGCGGTTACGACCAACATAACCATATTTTTCAATTAGACGGTTTATTTCCGGGTCTTCTCCAAACATTTTTACTCCCGGGGCTAGTATAATTAACTCTCCACCATCAGCAATTGCTTTTCTGGTTCGGTACACGGCTTTATTTCCTAGCCATGTTGAATGAAATTCATCTTCATCTAAAAAAACGATACATTTTTTTATTGGCTTTTTTACATATGTTATGTTAAGTTTTTGGCTTAGAATACAGGCTTTTAAAAAACTTTCACGCCCTCCACCAGCAAATAAACCATTTATACTTGTTTTACCATTTATTGTTTTTGTTACAGTTAGAATATATTCCAAGGGTAGTTTATTTAAAAAATTGGCTTGAGCATAGTCAAAGACTTTTCTTACAGGAGTATCAATTTCCCCTAAAATTTTTTCAATACCGTAAATTGCACCTAACATATGCGAAAAATTAATAAACCTGCTGCCACCGCAGCCAACTAAAACATTTTTTGAGTAGTTTGCCATCCCCACTACCTCATGAGGTACGACTTGACCAATTGATAAAATAAGGTCATATGATGAATCAAGCAACAAGTTATTAATTTCAACAGGAACATCTTTATTTATTTGCCCATCTGAAATTCTATTAATAAACTCAGCAGGAATTATTCCAATTTCACTTACATCATTTCGCCAATCATGCACACTAAAACACTCTATAGGAATGTCACCAAAAAAGTCTAAAATTTGCTTCCGGCTCATTGGCGAATGAGTACCTAATGCAGGGAGTATATGTACTTGTACCCCCTTTTTTGCAAGTAAATCATACAGGATTTTTGTAATCACGCCAGCTCCGGAATACAGCCTAGTGCTATCTGGTGGTAACAAAAGGACTTTTGATAAGTTTTTATCATTAAAAAAGTCCTCAATCCTTTGTTTTATATTTAAAATCACATTATCCGTCCCTTAAAAATATTTAAACAAATTTTATTACTAATGAATCACAAATTAATTTATATCCAAAATAAATTATACCATACTTACCTTGTAGGGATACAAAAAAGCTGCCTTGCTTTTTTCGTTAGCGAGACAGCCTCAATGTTTTACATATATTAAAGTTGTCAATAACTAACCTAAATTGGATTATAATATCAAGATTGATTTTAAATTGTATGATGATAAGGTAATATGTGTGTACAGCGTTCATCACAATTTACTGTCGAACAGGCTTAAATTCTATATTTATATTTTTATTGACACTTTTCGTATAAGTTGATACAATGATAATTGTATACAATAACTTGCAAAAGTTCTGGGGTGTGTACATTTTCGAAAAAAATAATTTTTGAGGTGGTTATCATGAGGATAGATTGGCCGACTTTTGGTGAAATGATGAAGCTCATGAGGGCTTACGTAGGGGACTACTCCCAGACTAAGCTTGCGGAAGGTATGAAAATGAGCCGTGGCAGTGTTAGTAAATGGGAAGCCAATGACCCACCATGCCCTCCTGATATGCGAATGCTGGTAAAGCATGTGACAGGTCTGCATTACTTGCCCACATGTGATGAGGAAGTACCTGAATATGAAGATGCGCTTGATGATTGGTATGACTTGATTTATGAAGGAAAATGGGAAGAAGCTAAGATTTTTAGGGAGAAAATTGTTTGTATTAAGGCATTTCCTTTTTTAAAGAGTTTAAATACTACGTTTGAGTTGTATGATTGCCGCTTATTGATAGGCACAGGTGAACTTGATAAGGCGAAACAAATCATAGATAAACATGAAAAATGCCTTGGCGAGTTAAGAGACATTCAAAAATATCGTTATTATTACAATCATGGTATATATAACGGAATGTCTGGTTCTATTAATGAGGCTTTAGGGTTTTTTAAGGATGGATTAAACCTAGGGCTACGTATATCTGATAGCGATATTTCAATTAATTATAACATTGCTTTTTGTTATGTAAGTCGTGGGGCTATCTCATGTGCTACTGATTTTCTGGAAGATGTATATGAAACATTACCTAAAGGCAGAAATGATATTTCATTATTTTGGTTGTATAATCTTCATGGTAACAATCTTACAACACTTGGTTTTTTAAAAAAAGCAGAAAAAGTTAATGATAAATCGTATGAATTTGCTCTTGAAATATACACGAAAAATGAAAGTGAAGAATCTAAGCTGATTCTTGGTTCAGTTCATATAAGTTATGGACGCATGTATCGAAGGGCAAAAAAGCATAGAAAAGCCAACGAATATTTTGATAAGGCAATTCATCTAATTTCAAAAGACCAAAAGAATCATTTAGAATCTATATATCAAAAAGGACGTTGTCTTGTTGAGATAAAGGATATGGCACTTATCCCGATGTTAGTAAGTGAAGGCTTGAATCTATCGAAAAACAACAAAGTATATACTCTAGCATTTAAGGCATTGGAGTGCTTTAGCAACCTTAATGAGGAAAATGCAGAATATATAGAAGAAAAAATATTGCCTTATTTGCTAGAAACAAATAGTTTTCATCTCATAATTGATTATGCAACTGTATTGAGTGATTTCTACAAAACGAGAGGACAAGGCTATATTACAAAATCGTATAGAATGTCGGAATTGGCGTTGTCTATACACAAAAAATTTCTTGAAAGAGGTATTATATAATGAAAAAGAGTAGTAGGGTTAGTTCTTGTTTTAATCATGACGATAGCCTCTGCTGGTGTGATTAATGCCGACCCAACAGCCTGGCGGTGACGGTTGGCTTCCACGTCCACCGATAATAGGAAATAGCATTATAATTGAATTTGAGTCCTCTTTATCGGATTATCAGTCGTCAACTTATTTTCAAGATGAACTGCAATAAAACATAAACTAAAGAGTATTGCTTTTACAAATTGAGAAAGTTTATTCGTTTAATTAGTTAATGTAAAAACAATACCCCTGATATCACTTTTGCAATTGTGATATCAGGGGTATTGTTTTTTATTTCATATTCATGTGCCTTTTTGCTTTGAAATATCATAAGCAATGCCTAATGAGACATCTTTTTTAGGAATTGGTGTAGTAATTAATTTAACGCACTATCCACCCACAAGTTGTACACGAAGTTCCATTTGGTCCTTCTCTGAAACTATGGAAATTTCTATGCACTTCCCAAGATTCACTCATAAGTCTTCCACAGAATGAACAAATATGAGCAAATCTTCTTGTTATACTTCCAGAACATGTATCTGCGGTTATGCTGTGTGGAGTTGAGCCCATATACATCCTATTAGAGCTACAGGCACCTCCGGTTCTGGAACAATTCGACGAGCTGAAACCAACCATTGAATCTGCTGAATAGTTTGGTATACGCCTAGAATCAGATAGTTCCTCTACATTAGAAGACAACATGGATATATTAAAATCATATACTCCAGATAAATACAAGATATCAGAAAAATTCTCTATAAAATATTCTTCGTCTATATCATCAATAATATTGCCAAGAAAATCGAAAACAAATATAATTGGAATCCAATCTGGATAAGATTTTTCGATTACAACTGTGAGGCTTGGATTTTCATTTGGCAAATAATAAGGTTGGAATGGAAACTCTGTGGTTTCGAGAGAGTTAATCCACTCAGTTACCTCATCTCCATTAATTCTTCCTTCCTCATCAGTTGAGAATTGTGGCATGAATTGGAGGTGCATATTCCTTGGTATAACCTCAACGTCATCATAATCTTCACATGCATATACACTAGGTGGGAGTATTAAAACCATACTAGTAAATAACAATGCAAGCAGTAATTTTTTATACATAATATCCTCCTAACGCCTATTAAGGCGACCCTCGTTAGCCAATTAAGTAAATAGCATAGTTAATTGTTAATCGTTGTACGAATATTTTAACAAATGGTGTTAAAATATTAATTGGTGGAACTGCACAATGCTATTCATATGAACCACATCCCCTCGCACTTTATTAACAAGCAACATTATTTTAAAACAGAATAATATTTCTGTAAATAATTTTTGTGAAAAAAACAAGTCATGTTTTGCTTTTTTTGCAAAAAGTTCTGTGGTTTTTATAATCTCAATCTTAAAATTTGTAAAAATCAAAACCGCTGGTGTCGGAATTGGCGTTATCTATGCACAAAAAATTTCTTGAAATAGGTATTATATAATGAAAAAAAGTAGTAGGATTAATCTTAGTAGGACAAATTCATAGGACAAAGACAAATTGTAATGAACTAGTAAGATGATATAATAATTAACAAGCAGCAAGACCCACACCATAAAATCAAGCAACAAACCGGGCAAATGTCAAACGCTAATTACGTCCCTGCATACTCCCCCGTAATGATTGCCTCGACTT
>Ga0131853_10004116_pt1 | contig 26108 bp, 24 predicted proteins | sample TergutLab28metaG_FD_92764 | JGI IMG/M metagenome (GOLD analysis project Ga0131853, IMG submission 92764) | Labiotermes labralis P1 segment gut microbial communities from Petit-Saut dam, French Guiana - Lab288 P1 (version 2) (version 2) | ecosystem: Host-associated > Arthropoda: Insects >... | reverse complement strand
TAATGTATGAGATACTCAGGAAGGAAGCCGACCCTGATTATGTGATGGACTTAACGAGCATAAAGGACCGTTATATAGCGGATGGGCGTGCGGTAGTATCGGAAGATGGGCGTCTTATAGAGTTCATAGTACCAGAACGCTACTTGCAAGGGCAATCGGATTCCGGTGGATGAGATGACGCGCATAGCAAGCAGGAGCTACAGCAGAGAGAATGTTCAGACGCAGTTTGGTATGTTGTCAGAAGCATTTCCTGTGGGTACACGCAGTATAAACACAGTAGCGCCCGACTTCGGGCGGATTTAATCAGCGCTTACCTAGCAGTCGAGGTGTCGGGAAAAACTCAAAGTAAAGCTTGCCGATAATGTTGTCTCTGGGGACAAAACTATTTATCCAGTGCCTTGAATCATGAGAATTGTTTCGATTGTCTCCGAGCACAAAATAGCTGTCTGCGGGAACATAGAACGGTCCGAAATTTCCCCAGAAGTCCCCTCTGACAAAGAATTCATCAAGAGGCACACCAGAATCATTTATATATACATGCCCATTTATGATCTTGACTCTTTCGTGAGGAAGACCGATAATTCTCTTAACATATGGAATGGATGCATCATTATCAGGCGGTTGGAAAAGAATGATGTCGAACCTCTGGGGTTCCCTTAAAACATAAGCGACCCTTGAGCCCATTACACGGCTTTCTGTCATTATTGTATTCTCCATTGAGGAAGATATGACCCATGCATTTGCAACCAACGTGTTATTAATAGTGAAAGCCAAAACAAATGCAATGACCAATGTCTTGACCCAGCTTAAAACCTCTTTTACTACTCTGCGTTTATCCATTTTGACCCCTTTCCAAATTAGCTGAATGCAAATGCTTAGACTTTACTAAGCTACTTAGGGTATACTACACGAATAACCATGTTCTTTACAAACGTTAAATTAATATACAGCAATGTCGTATCGGAATTGTATCACTAGGCAAACACTGATTAAATCCGCCTACTTAATCTACGCCCTGCGGTGGTTGCGCAGACTGAAAGGAAATTTGTGATGAAGGTAGCACTTATTACTAATCGGGATTCTTTTGAGAATCATTCTAAATGGAACGATACCGGCTGGGAGCTTATACACATAGGCGATTCATTCCAGGATTCGCAAAAGGTCATAGCAACGGGTGCAGATGTGATCGTTGTTGGTGCGGGAACAAAAATCGGTGCGGATATCATTGAAAATATGCCGCAACTAAAACTGATACATTCTCAGGGTGTGGCATTTAACGCAATTGACCATGAATGCGCAAAAAATGCTAAGATATATGTATGCAACAACGCGGGGGTAAATGCTCGTCCTGTTGCGGAGCAAACAATACTTTTAATACTGGCGCTGCTCAAGGAGTTCCGATATAATGAGGACATGGTTCTAAACGGCAGGCAACAGGAGGCTCAGCAAGCGGCTCTGATAAATGGGAATCTTGAGCTTGGCGAGTGCAGTGTTGGCATTGTCGGGTTCGGCGCGATAGGAAAAGAGCTTGCCACACTTCTAAGACCATTTGGATGCGAACTTTTCTATTACGATCTTCTGGGTGATAGTGGTAAAAACATTGCATCGTATTTGCCACTGGAGGATTTGCTTGCTCGTTGTGACATAATTTCGCTTCATGCTCCGGTTACATCTTCTACGATAAACATGATTAATGAAAAAACCTTGGAAACATTCAAAACTGGAGCGATTTTGGTTAATATGGCTCGAGGCGAGCTTGTAGATAACATCGCTGTTGTAAATGCATTAAAATCAGGGAAGTTAAATGGATTCGGCGCTGACACTATTGCACCGGAGCCAGTATCGCTGGATAACCCCATTTTGAAGGACCTCCCGATCGCGTTGCGCAGAAAGATTGCCTTGTCGCCGCATATCGCCGGTATAAATGCCGCCATGCTTGCGCACGCATACGTGCGCATAAGACAAAATATAGAAGCACTTTCGTGCGGACAAAGACCAAATTGTATAGTGAACGACTTATGAGGACTTTAAAACAAAATTGGATCACCCGAAAAAACTTACTATATGGAGGGGTTGGAGGATGAGCACCAACTACAATAAGTATTACGAAGCGGAACCAAAATGGAGATCACCGGTTATAATTGAATCACATATCAATGGACTCAGGACAAAGGATCACAACCCGAATACCCCTGTTGGATATGAAGAAATCACAGAAGATGCAATCAAGTGTTGGGAGGCTGGATCATGCGCAATACATGTCCATAATTCCGATATAAGGTTGTCCGGTGAGGAAGCTTATGTTGATTATATGAAAGCAATGCGCCCGGTCATGGATAAGTATCCTGATATTTTCTGGTACAGCACAAACTCAGGCACCCGGGGTGAAAACGAATCAGGTGTTGAACATGTTGAGCTTCTGGCAATGAGAGAAGGGGTGCGAGTTTGCTGCGTTGATGTTGGTTCGGCAAACCTTCCGCTTGCCGCTGAAAATGGTCACATTATAGGTCTGACATACCATGTTCCTTTTGATGTGCTTAATTTGCAAGTTGATTTATGCAACAGAAATAATTTGGGCATTGTTTGGGGGATTTATGAGCCGGGATATTTACGTGCTGCGATGCAATATACAAAGATGGGACGTTCACCGAAGGGCTCCAGTATTGACCTTTATTTCTTTGGAGAATACGGCTCACTTGCGATGCAACCGATAAATACTTGTGGAGTTACACCAACTATAGAAAGCTTGTATTTTTACATTAACCTTATGGACGGCTGTGAGTTACCATGGTATGTGTCACTTTGGGGCGAAGGTGGTATCAACACGCGACCATTTATAAAACGAATAATTGAGCTTGGCGGGCATGTGAAAACCGGTCTTGAGCTGCATTATGACCCGGGATGCAATAAGACGAATATTGAGCTTCTGACTGAGGTGCAGGAGATCGCCAGAGAAGTCGGGCGTCCGCTTGCGCGGCAAGACGAGGTTAGGACGATTTTGGGCGTGGAGTAGCGGGGGAGTTGTTATGACTTATATCCAATGCTTCACAGGCATTGTATGAGCTTCGCACCAGTGGCGCAGAAGCAACAAAAGCAAATCCCTTTGCTTTTGCTTCCGCGCCGTATTCTTCAAATTGACGCGGAGTTATATATTCATGAACAGGGTAGTGTTCACACGAGGGTGACAGATATTGCCCGATCGTTATAAACTCACAATTTACTTCTCGTAAATCATTGAATATTTTGCTAACCTGTTCTTTAGTCTCGCCCATGCCAAGCATGATGCCGGACTTTGAATGAATTTTTGGATTAAGTAGTTTTATATTTTTAAGAAGCTCAAGCGAACGTTGGTATTTCGCCTGAGGACGCACTACATCATAAAGCGCAGACACAGTTTCCATGTTATGACTGATAACATGCGGAACTGCGTCTGCAACTATTTTAAGTGAATTTTCATTGCCATTAAAATCCGGGATCAGAACTTCAACGGCGGTTTCAGGAGAATGCTTTCTCATCGCATAAATTACCTGCGCAAAATGCTCTGCACCCCCATCGGGTAAATCATCTCTGGTTACTGAGGTTATGACGAGATACCGCAATCCCAGCTTTTTGACTGCGTGTGCAATCTTTTCCGGTTCATCATGATTCACAAGCTGTGGGGTATCGTGCCTAACATTACAAAAAGAACAATTGCGCGTACAGTTTTTTCCTAAAATCATAAATGTTGCGGTTTTGCGTGAAAAGCAATCCGAATAATTAGGGCAATTAGCCTCGAGACAGACGGTATTGAGGTTCAGGGACTTGACGATCTCCTCAACATAACTAATATTCGAGTCTTTAATACTGCGGATTCGCAGCCATTCTGGCTTTCTATCCATAATTATTTATCCCTTGCTTAAACAAAAATACACGATAACAGTTGTTCTTTGGTTATGCTTCCAAGATAGTGATTGAGTGCAATGCCACTCAAGACATCGTCAAATGCATGGTATTGAAAAGCCTTCATTTCAAGTGATTTTTCCAGTTCGCAGATTGAAGCTATACCCAAAAAATCGCCTCGGATCGAACAAGAGGTAACAGCACCATTTTCAACATTAAAAAACACATCCACCTTGCCGCCTACAAATCGTTTGCTATTGCGGAATGTAAAGCTTGGCGATTTGCCAAATGTCCAGGCAGGATTCGCATATTTCTCGTTATATATGACATTGATTTCTTTAAGGTCGTTTTCTAAGAGGGGATATTCAGATATTTCATAGTCCTCGAATAACTTTTTCTTGAACGCTTTAAGGAAGTCCGGTGTGGACAATGGATTGTTGAAATAATTTTTCAAGTTTGTTACCCGGCTCCGAACCGAACGGATCGCCTTTGACTGAATTTTTTCGTCATCAACGGTGAGCACCCGGGCAAGCATTTCCAAATCGGCATCATACAACAGGGAACAATGGCTGCATATCCTGCCACTCCTTATATATTGAGCCATGCCTGAAAATTTCTTCCCATCAATTACTATGTCGTTGCGACCCTCAACTTTTACAGGCACTCCCATTTTTCCCAATGCAGAGACAACAGATTTTGAGAGTGCCTCTTTGGCTGTTTGTTGTGGGGATTGCTCAGTACAAGGCAGTATCATGGAATATAGGAGGGTTCCTGAATCTGTAAATATTGTTCCCCCTCCGCTGGAGCGGCGTACGATTTGCAGATTTTGCTCTTTTGCGAAGCTCATATCTAGTTCTGCATCGGCAAGCTGATAACTGCCCAGCATCGCGCATTTGCCTGTTTGCCATATCATAACAACTGGCTCTTTGGATGTTGATCTTTGCATAAAATACTCTTCAACTGAAAAGTGAAAAGCTGCGTCGGTGCTTTTGGATTCGATATACCGCATAGAGGATATCCTAAGACAGAAGGGTCGGCCAAGCGCCGATTCCTAGAGCAAATGCAATTGCGGCGAGAATAGCAAAATGCAATGGATAGAACGTGTAAAACAAATATTTAGCGCGTCTGCCCAACTCTCCATTGTATGAGCGAAGCAGTGGGATTATCAGGAATGTACCGATTGGTATCAGGAAGTATTGATACATCATTAGAGCATAGTCAAGAGAGCCAATCAATTCAACCATAACGGCTGGGTCGCCAACAAAATCTAATAACGAGAGTGCAACTCTTGACAATAAGCTTGCAGAAATCATGAAAGCCCCCCAGATGATAAGAGGCACAGTCCTGCGCTTCATTTCGTTCTTTATTATGTAAAACAGGAATATCATGAGGATCCCCGCAAATGAGCCTTCAACTGTAACAGTTGCAACCATAAGAATCAATATGAATAGAATAACGAAAAGCGCCTTTTTGCCTCGTTCAATATATAGTTTACTATGCATCACCAAGCAAATAAGTCCCAACAGTATAGCAAATACAATATTTAATGTGAATATTCCCAGTGCAAGTGTGTAAGGAACCTGAGCAATTGCACCGAAAATAAGGAGTCTTAACATGTACCTTTTAACATTTCGGGTGCGCCTGAATCCTTCGACAACAAAAAAGGCCATGATTGGAAAGGTGACGCCCCGGATGAGGTATAGCGGAATGTGAACCCACATCGGGAATATTTGCCATAGTATCATTGCGGTGTGATGAACACCCATGCTGATTATAGCGATAAGTTTTAATGTAAAGGCATCCATTGAAAGTTTGCTCATGTTATGTTCCTTCGTTCTTATGTAATATTTGCTCGCGCATTTGATCAGTGGTTAGCACGAAAAACCACCCGGCTGTCTGAGAACAGCCTATCTCCAAGGAGGATAACTTATGCACAAGTATATACAATTGAAAGCAAAAATGCAAGAGGTTTTTAAGGAGCTTGTTTTGTGATTTTGCGCTAAATAGTGTGTATATAAAACAATGGATTTAATCTTTGTCATGGGGTTTGCGGAAAACAGACGGAAAAAGACCCGCAAAGACGAGACGCGCGATTTAATCAGCGTTTACTTAAATGTTGAAAGTTTACATAGATGTTACATAGCCGATATTTTGTTTATACATTCACTATTTAATATTAACCTGTAAGAAAAAACAAATTACGGAGGAATGTAAATGTTAAAGAAAGTTATCAAGCCTGTTATCGGGCTAACAATGATTGCGGCAATGGGCTTATCGCTTGTGGGTTGTGGCGGAAATGATGAAAGCATTTCGGCAGGCACATCGTCCACTATATCAGGGCAAATAACTGTTATCACTCGTGAGGACGGCAGCGGAACGCGAGGTGCGTTTGTTGAGGTTGTTGATGTGATGGTTGGTGACAATGATGCCATCACAGAAGAAGCTGTTGTACAACCGGGAACAGGAGCTATGCTTACCGCCATATCGACAGACCCTTTAGCGATTGGTTACGCTTCAACAGGTAGGGCTTTAAATGAGGACAGAGTTAAGGTGCTCAGCATTGACGGAGTAACGCCGACAGTTGAAAATATGTTGAATGGTACATACGCAATACAGCGGCCATTCATCATAGGGTATGGCACGGCAGCAGGGCTTAGTCCGTTAGCACAGGATTTTGTAGATTTTATCTTTTCTGCACAAGGGCAGGAGGTTGTGGCAAGAGAGGGCTACGTGCCGTTTATACCGGAAGGTGCGCCCACATACACACCAAGCGGCATGACAGGCAATATTGTTGTAAATGGCTCGTCCTCAGTATACTCACTGATGCAACATTTGAGTGCTGCATATCGTGAATTGAACTCAAATGTACGCATTGATATTCACGGCGCAGGCACAGGTCACGGCATAAGTGCTGTGCGCGATGGGATTGCAGATATAGCCATGTCGAGCCGTGATTTAAGAGATAGCGAGCTTGAATTTATGACTCCGCTAACGATTGGAATTGATGGCATAGCGGTCATTGTAAACCCAAGCAATCCGACAGAAAATTTAACTCTTGAACAAGTCAGAAATATTTTTCTTGGAGAGGTTGAAAGATGGGAAAACGCTCGTTAATTAATAAAGAATTTGCAGCAAGAATATTGTTCGCATTGTCAGCTTCCGCTGCTATTTTAGCGGTGGGGCTGATTTGTGTGTTTTTGTTCATGCAAGGCTTGCCCGCTATATGGAACATCGGCATCATAAATTTCTTGACAGGCACGGACTGGCGGCCTACATGGAATCCACCGTTGTATGGCATATTACCAATGATTGTCGGCTCGTTGTATGTCACAGCGGGAGCTATCCTATTCGGTGTTCCAATCGGTGTTTTTGCGGCGGTATTTATGGCGAAGTTTTGCCCTCGAGGGGTTCACAAAATACTAAAACCCGCAATCAACCTATTGGCGGGCATTCCATCTGTTGTATACGGTTATTTCGGCATGGTGGTGCTTGTGCCGTTTGTGCGTGAAAATTTTGGCGGCAACGGTAATAGCATACTAACGGCTTCAATCTTGCTTGGCATGATGATTTTGCCGACAATAATCACCATTTCCGAATCTGCTATACGAGCTATACCGCCTGAGATATACGAAGGTGCGATTGCTTTAGGGGCGAGCCATGAAAGCGCGTCCTTTCGTGTGGTGTTGCCCGCCGCAAAGTCGGGAGTAATGGCGGCTGTTATTTTAGGTATCGGACGAGCCATTGGAGAAACAATGGCGGTTAGGATGGTTGCGGGTAATCAAGCAGTTTTGCGTATGCCTCATGAATTCCTAAGTGGTGCAAGAACATTAACAACCAATGTTGTGCTTGAATTGGGCGATGCCTACGGCGACCATAGAGCGGCTCTAATTGCGACAGGTGTTGTGTTGTTTATATTTATTTTACTGATAAATGCGCTGTTTTCGATACTGAAAAAAAGAGGGGGTGCTTAGGCTTGGTGCTTATCAAGAGTTTGTTTAGGAAAAAGCCTGTTGACCTCTTGTTATTTTTGCTTACATGGTCAAGCATTATCTTAGCTACAGCTGTGCTTATGTTTGTTGTAGGATATGTTCTGATAAATGGCTTACCGCATATCCGACCATCGTTGTTTGCTATGCAATTTACCACACAAAATCAATCATTATTCCCTGCTCTTGTGGGTACGTTGATGATTGTGGGGTCGTCATTAATCCTTGCCGTACCGCTTGGAGTGTTTGCTGCCATATATCTTGTGGAATATGCCAAGCGTGGCAGTCGGTTTGTAAAAATCGTTCGCCTTACAACGGAAACATTAGCGGGTATTCCATCAATCGTATACGGACTGTTTGGGTTCATATTTTTCGGCGTATTCCTTGGTTGGGGACTGTCGTTGATGTCAGGTTCATTCACAACCGCTATTATGATTTTATCGCTAATTATGCGAACAACGGAAGAAAGCCTAAAGTCTGTACCTGATACATACAGAGAAGGATCTTTTGGCTTGGGCGCAGGGCGATTGCGGACAGTTGTGCGAATTGTTTTGCCTGCGGCTATGCCGGGAATTTTAGCAGGGATAATCCTTGCCATAGGACGTATTATTGGTGAAACAGCTGCAATTATTTTCACTTTAGGTAATGTGGCTCGTATGCCGAATAGCCTATTTGACACAGGGCGCACCCTGTCGGCACATATGTACGCTCTCGCAAACGAAGGCACACATCCGGGCGAAGCGCACGCAACAGCGGCGGTACTCTTGATTGTAGTTATCCTGATAAATACGCTGTCATCACGGATTGCACGTCTTATAAAATCATCATAGGAATGGAGCAGAAACTTCATGAAGAAAACGAACAAATACTCAATGGAAAATGTTAATTTGTGGTATAATGATTTTCAAGCATTAAAAAATATTAATATGGGCATACCACCAAACGAAATCACCGCATTTATCGGTCCGTCCGGGTGTGGTAAATCAACTTTGATAAAAAGCCTGAACCGAATGAACGACTTGGTGGAAGACTGTAAAACAAGCGGAAGCATTTTACTTGATGGCGAAAGTATACATGGTAATATTGATGTAAATGCCCTGCGTAAGCGTGTTGGCATGGTCTTTCAAAAGCCTAATCCGTTTCCTATGAGTGTATATGACAACATCGCATATGGGCCGCGCACTCATGGCATAAAATCGAAATTCAAGTTAAATGAAATCGTAGAAAAATCTCTGCTTGATGCGGCTATTTGGGATGAGCTGAAGGACCGACTGAAAAAAAGTGCATTAAGTCTTTCAGGCGGACAGCAACAAAGACTGTGTATTGCTCGTGCTTTGTCTGTTCAACCTGATGTGCTTTTGATGGACGAACCGACTTCTGCGCTTGACCCAATATCAACAGCTAAAATCGAGGAATTGGTGATAAAACTAAAGACGGACTATACTATAGTTATTGTAACCCACAATATGCAGCAAGCCGTTAGAATTTCAGACAATACAGGTTTTTTCTTGCTTGGCGAACTAATTGAATACGGCAATACACAGCAAATGTTTTCTGTACCAAGTGACAAGCGAACTGAGGACTATATCACAGGGAGGTTTGGATAATGCGTAGGTTTGACGAGCAATTAACAGAACTAAATGATATGATGTTAGAAATGGGTGCTTTAGTCGAAAAAACCATAACTATGGCATCCCAAGCTTTAATAGAGCAAGATGTGGAACTGGCAAAAAAAGTGATTATTGTTGAAGCTGATGTTGAGCAAAAGGAAAAAGACATTGAAACCCTGTGCCTTAAACTACTTTTACAACAACAACCTGTGGCAAAAGATTTGCGGCTCATTTCGGCGGCGTTAAAAATGATTACGGATATGGAGCGCATAGGCGACCAAGCTGCTGATATTTCAGAGATTGTAATTATGATGAATGGCGCACCTTATATACAAAAGTTAGAGCATATACCGCAAATGGCTACTGCTACCGTAAAAATGGTAACAGATAGCATTGATGCCTATGTAAAAAATGACTTGAAGCTCGCTAAGTCTGTAATCGAATATGACGATGTGGTGGATGACCTTTTCGATAAGGTGAAATTTGATTTGATGGATTTAATTCGCGCCAATATCGAGGGTGGCGAACAGGCGATCGATTTGCTGATGATTGCTAAGTTTTTTGAGCGTATTGGCGACCATGCATGCAATATCGCCAAGTGGGTTGTCTACTCTATTACAGGGCAACAAGCTAGTGCAACGTATTCGAAATAGCGGGACTATTTCGGATATGTTGTACTAGGTAAACGCTGATTAAATCGCGCTTACCTAGGAGCTTGGGGCAAAAGTATTTGAGAAGAGGAGATGCCATGCCGAATATTTGGATAGTTGAAGATGATGAGGACATTCGTGAAATAGCGTTGTACGCCTTACGCACAGCGAATTTTGAAACAATGGGTTTTGAGGGCGGTGATGGCTTTTTTTCCATGCTTGAAGATAAACGCAAAAGCACCTTGCCGCCAGATTTAGTTATTCTTGACATTATGCTTCCGGGTGATGACGGCTTGACTATTCTAAAAAAGTTAAGACAAATCACTCGTTATCAAACTTTGCCTGTATTGATGCTAACAGCAAAGGGCAGTGAACATGACAAGGTGAAAGGGCTTGACTTGGGAGCAGATGATTATTTAACTAAGCCCTTTGGTGTGATGGAGTTAATATCACGCATTAAAGCTCTGTTGCGTCGGAGTAATTTTGCACCAACAGATAGCCAAGAGTATGTCTACGAAAACATAAAAATAAACCATGCACACCGTGCCGTAACCGCCTGCGGTGAAAGTATAGCACTTACATTCAAAGAGTACGAATTACTGCATTATCTGCTCATAAATAAGGGTATCGTTTTAAGCAGAGACAAAATACTTGAGACAGTATGGGGCTATAATTACGAAGGTGAAAGTCGTACTTTGGATATGCACATTAAACGATTGCGACAGAAGTTGGGCTGTGCGGGCGAACATATAAAAACCATCCGCAACGTTGGCTATAAACTGGGGGAATAATTATGCAAAAACGCATCTTCATAAATTTCGTCGGATTAATTTTATTTTGTGTTGTGTTTTTGGTGTTGTCTTTTGGGTTCCTGTTTTTTAGATCAACACAAGCCCATGAAATGACGGTTATCAGAGATAAGGCGAATCTTGTCGCAGATCTGCTTAATCAAAACATTACTGCAAACCATGAAGCAATAGACAGTGGCGGTACTCGCATCACAGTTATTACGCCCGATGGATGGGTTTTATCAGACAGCCATGCAGGGGCAGATTTAAATATTAATAGGAGTGACCGAGCAGAGTTTGTTCAAGCAATATCATACGGTTCGGGTGAGGCAATACGCCGCTCTGATACTTTGGGTGCTGAAACATTTTACTATGCCGTAAGGCTTAATGATGGGAATGTTTTACGGCTATCTCGCACGCTGTACAGTTTAGGCATGGTGTTTATATCAACTATACCTGCTTTGATAATTATAACGATTATTGTTTTGGTAATTGCACATCTGATTGCACATCGTTTAACACGCTCAATCATTAGGCCACTTACCGAAATTGATTTTGATAACTTAGAAGCTGACCCTAATTTAAGTGAATCGTTGTATGAGGAATTATGGCCTTATATGAGAAAAATTGATAATCAGAAGCTCGAAATTGCAAGCCAACTGGCTACACTCAAAAACCGTACTGAAACAATCGAGGCGATTATCGCAAATATGCGCGAGGGCATTGTTATGTTAGACGAAAAAGGGTTAGTGCTTGCGATAAACCAAAGTGCATTGAATATTTTTGATATACCTCAAAAGCGTGACATTATAGAAAAAAATATCGGACATATCTATCGTGACCCAGACTTTATCCAAGCTGTTAAGCACTGCCTTGATGGAGAGCATTTGGAAATAAACTTTACAAGAGACGATAAGTTTTTTAACGCCTTTCTTAGTCCTGCTGCAAGCGGTGGTGCAATCATTTTCTTCTTGGACACCACCGAACAGCACAAGGCGGAAGCGCAACGCAAAGAGTTTAGCGCCAATGTTTCACACGAATTAAAAACCCCGCTCACAATCATTTCTGCGTTATCAGAAATGATTGTGAGCGGCATGGTTAAATCTGACGATATAGTTAATTCTGCGAACAAAATTTATGGACACTCTAAACGCCTAATTAACATTATAGAAGATATTATTCGCCTTTCTGAATTTGACGAGAGCAAGACCCTAAAAGATTTCACGGAATTTAATATTTTCGAGTTGGCAGAAACGGTTATTGCTTCGTTGCAAGATAAGGCACAAGAAAAGCCCGTGACGATTGTATTAACAGGGCAACCAGTGCAAATTAAAGCCAACAACCGCCTTGTTGATGAGCTTTTATTCAACTTAATTGACAACGGAATTAAATACAACAAAGATGATGGAAATGTCACGCTAGATATACGCGAGGAAAATGGATTGTGCAAAATTTCCGTTATCGACACAGGTATTGGGATTCCTAAAAAATACCAAAGCCGCATATTCGAGCGTTTCTATCGTGTAGACGATTCCCGCTCAAAAAAAACAGGCGGCACAGGCTTGGGGCTTTCGATAGTAAAGCACATTACCGAACACCATAATGGCAAGATTGTTTTGGATAGTGCAGAAGGCATGGGTACAACGATTGTGTGCTATATCGCGGTTATGTAGTAATGAGCCGATAGCCATGCTATTAAGTAGGCTTGATTTCTCAAGCCCCTTAATAGCATAGCAATGGCTTTAGCGTTTTTTATTTAATCCAGTACGTATTTTAGTGAATCTAATGGCTACAGAAGAGACTAATGACCCCGCGAATGATAAGCATAATCCGGCTATAAACAGTGCGCTCATATTACCGATGCCTGTTTGAGGCATTTGAGACAGTGGCATGTGAGATAATGGAACGGCGTCATCAAATTCATCGAATATCCATGTTTCTTCCACATCACACCAATCCCATCTGCCTAATGGAGTACCTTCATCGTCTAGCTCAATCCATCCGGGAGGATCTGCGACTATAGTTCTGCGAGTAGGTGGCAATGAATCAGAGCCGCCAATATTGTTGCCGGATGCATTAGGCGCTTCAAAAACACCGGTTTCAAAATAGCTATCATAGCTGTCTGACCAAGTTGTTTCTGCCTGTGCAGCAGGCTCGACAGAAATTGTGGGATCGTTGAGCGTTGGGTCGATGGGTTGCTCAACAGGGTCAGTATCATTATCGGGTGTATCGGGACTATCTCCGTTGTCTGTTTCTCCGGGGTCTGTGTCGCTGGTATCGGGAGAATTGGGTGGATCTGTTGGCGTTTCCGGCTCAGTTGGCTCCTCCGGATCTGTGGACTCTTCAGGATCTGTTGGTTCTTCCAGTTCAGTTGGCTCCTCAGGATCAGTGGGATCGACCGGATCAACTGGATCGGTGGGATCAACAGGATCCTCATCATCTTCGTCATCCAGCGGATCTATAGGTTCTTCGCCATTATTGCAGCCTGCGCAGTCTCCGCCTGACGGACCATATAGTGGAACGATCTGAGGTTGACAGTATTTCCATTCGCTTGCACTCTTATGCGCTTCACATATCAAATAGAGTACACCAATGACGTTCCCATTACCGGTGTGCGCCTGATAGTTACTCATTATATCTATAACTGCTGCTCTTTCCTCATCGTTCAAAGTAGAGTTTGCAAAATTACTTGAGTTTATATCTATGCAGTCGCGCAATGCCCACACAACTGTCTGAGTTATAACCCTCCTGAATGGATCAACACTATCGCCATATACACATTCGATGTACTCGAAAGCCTGCCTGAACTTTGCTTCAATAGCTGAATTACTAGTGTCAATATAGTAGCCTTTGCATCCAAGAGGATTATATTGCTCATCACCAGCAAATGCCACCGAACCTCCATATGCGCAGTATGACCTTAACTTATTTGTCACGTTTCCAGGATTATTTGGATCAAACTTATAGACCGCCATTGGGAAAAAGTTGCCGCCTTCGTTAAGACCAGGATATCCCAAGGTCCGTCCATTTCCGGCAAAGTAATCATACCAAACCCTGTAAAGCACTCTGTTGTCCGTCAGCTCCTCGCACTCAGCACAGCCCTCTCCATTGCAGAGATCACATACATCAATCTCAAGAGAAGTGCCGACAATACTGATCGCCGGAGCTATGCCTTCTTTTTCATCGCAGCAATCTTCGCAACCTTCTTCACAATCGGAGGGTTCGTCAATCGTATCTTCAATTGGTTCATCGATAGGATCTTCAATCGGGTCTTCGGAGGGTTCGTCGATGCAGTCATCTTGCAAATCTCCACTGTCCGGCTCATCATCTGGTTCTGTGTTAGACTCATTGCAGATGTCTGAAACGGTTTGGAGGTCATTTTCTGCACCCTCATCCGCTGCGAGTGCGGGAACTATAATCGTTGCCAGCATAAATAATGCAACTATTAAGGCTAAAAAACTCTTGGCTTTCATGACATAGTCACCTTCTTTCGTAATACCACAGAACAGTCCATCTATGTGTAACATACGCCTGTGCCGTCACAAAACGGTCACAACATTGCGTCGCATTGTGGAAAAATATCAAAATTGTGACAAAAAAGATAAGGCTATATAGCAAGATGTACATAAAAACGTATCGCGAAAAGAGAGCGAACCGCAATTCGCTCTAAACACATGCCATTTGATCAACACACCGCAGGGACAGACACCTTGCTTTTTGTCTGTCCCAAAGAATGCATTTTTCTACAGCTCATTTATTAAGCTGTGGGGAAGGGCTTAATCACTTACTAAATTGCTATTGAAAAGATAGACTCTCTTTAGGTCAGATACTAAGTTTGCATGAATCCGTGCTAACTCGCTATGTATTGAACATGGCTGATCGGGATTTTGCCTATAGCATTGACAATCATCTTTATGGTATTTATTTACGTGGAAATTATCATCAATAGCAGATACAACATCATAAACTGTAACTGCATCAAGTGATTTGCTTATTAAATACCCACCTTTTCGACCACGTCTGCTCATCAACATACCGGCACGTTCGAGCTTCTTTAATATCTTATACGTAAATGGACCAGGAATATTCTCTCTTGAACATATATCTTCTGCTCTGGATACTTCACCGGAAGCAAGCGCACGCACTATTTGTAATGCATATTCACATTCTTTAGTAAAACGCATGATTTATCCTCCTAACAAATTCTACTTTGCCACTTTACGGTAAATGCCTTCCGAACAGGACTATACGGCAAAGTGTTACATAATGCAATAGAGTTGTACAAAAGTGCACTTTAATAGTACAATTCTGACAATTTTGCTCCTGAAAAGCAGAGTTTATATCTTTTCGATCTCAAATAATAGTGAACATGGACGGTAATATTATTGATTTTACCATCGGGAAATTTTGATAAAATATGGAGAGTTGCAAAAAATGAACGCAAAACACACCCCGGGTGGGGCGTGCGTTATGAGGCGTTTTTACATCACTATTTTCTGCCTTCTTAACAATCGTGCTTGCAGAGCACCGACTTTCCTGACTGAGACTGGGATTACTTCACCGTTTATCATCTCGACTGTCCTGTTGACTTTATCGACTCGCAGTATGTTCTTTATGTTCACAACGCAAGACTGATGGCATCGATGAAAATCATTTCCGATATTTTCGACTTCGTTGATAAGAGATCGAAATTCAATTTGGTGATTCTTCATATGAAGCATCACCTTGTGACGTACTTTAGGGTGAGTTCGAAAAAAGAATATATCACTAAATGGTATATTCCATATCTCTCCGCCGGATTTCACGTTGAAGCACCCATTCTTTGATGGCTTGTCATCGCCATAGCGCTTATATGCAAATTGAATGCAATCGACGATTTTTTCCTCTAAGCCACAGTGCATATCCTTTACAATGAAGTCCATAGCTTCCACCTTGCTGGACAAGGCGAGGTGGGCCTGATCGCGATAAGAGGTAATAAAAACGATTTTAGCATAACTATCGTTTTCCCTTACTTTTGTCGCCAATTCTATGCCATTTATGCTGTGTTGCAGGTCAATGTCCAGAAAGTATAGCGCACTTTCATGCGGATACTCACTTAGAAAATTAATAACATCAGTTGGGTTGTCCGTAGATAGAACTATCTTGACATCACTATTCTCATTGAGAATATAGTTGCGGATAATAGCCTCAAGATGCCATCGATGTCCCGGATTGTCCTCGCAAATTAACACGTTAAGCATTTGGGGTTCACTCCAATCTGTCTGTATTTGATTCAACTCGTTTGTCAACTAGTGCAACGTATTCGAAATAGCTGCACAAAGGACTAGGTAAACGCTGATTAAATCGCGCTTACCTAGGTCATGTGCTTGAGAAGATCCTTTATCCTCCTTACTGTCATTGGTACATATTGACCGTTTACCATCTCAAGCTTACAGTTTGATTTATCAACATATTTGATATTCTTTGTATTTACAACAAATGATTTGTTGCAACGAAAGAATAGGGGGCTGATTTTAGCAACATCGCTGATCATGGCACGAAACTCTATTTGACTGTTTTTAGTATGAATAATCATTTTGTGCCGGATAGTCTGGTGAGTCTCAAAAAAAAGTATATCGTCAAATGGAATGTTCCAGACTTCCTTGTTTGTTTTGATGATATAATATTCATCAACTTGGCTTTCACTGGACATGCATAATTTGTACGATTCGGCCAAACATTCAGAAACTCTTTTCTCAACATCCTCGGGGTCATCCTTTACTATGTAATCCATCGTTTCGATTTTAAGCCTGAAAGTTAGATATGCCAGCTCTGAGTGGGTTGTAATAAATACGATTTTCGCATTATTGTCAATACTCACGATTTTTGCAGCCAAATCTATACCGGTCATTTCATGTTGTAAATGGATATCACAAAAATAGAGTCCGGTTTCTTCGGGCTTTTTTTCAACATAATTTATGATATCGTCCGGATTTGCAGTTGATAAAACCAGCTCTATATCACAAGCTTCGTTCTCAATATAATTTTTCACGACAGATTCAATATGCGCTCGATGGTGGCTATTATCTTCGCAAATAAAAACATTCAACATCTCTACATACTCCAATCTATTGAAAGACACTATCAGACTATATTATTAATTGGTAATTTTGTCAACCGCTATGTTAGCAGAAGCGATAAAGTTTACATATTTGAAACATAATTTACAAATTTTACAAATTTTATTTTTCTTGCCGGTGAATTTTTGCACTGATACTGACCACCATTTCGTATGTATACTCGTATGCCACGCGATAATTCGATTTTTGTTGACGTTCGCAAGAACTCGTGATACAATTTGATAGACCACCATACGGTGGCTAATCGACTGTAGGGGCTTTGTTCAAGACTCCTAGATTTTCGTTGACGGAGGTAACGTAACCATGCTGGATTTTAAGGAAAAGCAATCGCCGGGTATTGAGGCTTATATTGAAAATGGTGAGAAAGGATTTGCCAAAATTGATATGTTGCTTCAAGCTACTGGTGGACTCAGTTTGTCACAGGTTTGCGCCGTGACCAAGCTTGAGGGTTCCACGATCCAAAACTGGGTTAAACGCGGTTGGGTTAAGCACCCTAACGGCAAGAGGTATGAGGAGATTCATATCGCTAGGATTCTTATAATTAACGCCTTGAAGGAATGTATTAAACTTGAGCATATTTCACTTTTGATGGATTATGTAGCAGGAGATGATGGTGCTGAGGCAATTAAGGAAAGCGAGCTTTTTAATTACCTATGTGCTGCACTTTCAGAGATGGGGCAATCACGCGATCAATCACGCGGCGGGGTTGAGGCTGCCGTTGACACAGTACTTAATGACTATAGCGGCTCTAAACGAGGCGCGAAGCACAGGATCAGAAAGGCTTTGGCTTTGATGATATATGCGTGTGTATGCACAGATGTAAAACGGCGCACCGAGTCGATGATGGGGCAGATTCTTCATGAACTTGAAAATCCGTCGGAGGCTGTCATTGAAGAGATGAAAGCTGTTGTGTCGAAGCCGGAGGCTGAAAAAATTGAAGTTGAAAAGAAATTACCAATTGAACCTGAGTCGGAGCCTGAGACTGCGCCAGAGCTTAGACCTGAACTGATGCCTGAGCCGGAGCCTCCCGAGACAAGAAAGACAATCGCTCAAACCTTGCGTGAATGGGATATCAGCAGTGTTGAGAGAGTTATTATTGATCCGGATAGTAATGGCGGAGGCGGCATTCAGAAAAGTGAACCGGAGAAAGCGGTTAACAGACCATGGTTTTCAAGGAAGAGTGATAAGTAGATATACAAAGACCACATAATGACGGTCTGATTCGTGCGTTTTGCACCAGTAGTTACCATGTGTAAGACGTCTGTTATAGAAAGTTGGTGAGTTGTGACAGGATGGTTTGCGACGGAATGGTTTAATGAGTGGTGGATGAGTCTTGAGTTTGTCGGTCAGATTATGGCGACTGTGGCAATTCCAATGACATTATTATTGATTATCCAGTTAATGCTTATGTTCGCCGGAATGAGTTTCGGCGGTGATGCAGACGGCGATGCAGACGTTAATTCGTGTGATAGTCCTGCAAACGAAGCAGGTAGTTATGGCAATTCGGGCGTTTTTAAGATATTTACGATCCGCGGTATTGTTGCTTTTTTCGCGCTCGGTGGCTGGGCTGGTCTTGCGGCGTTGTCTGCCGGAATTCCGACATTGTGGTCAATTCAAATTGCGCTTCTTGCAGGTGTTGCCGCAATGATAATTGCTTTTTTTGCTATTAGGTTTGCGTTGAGAATGCAAGACAGCGGTAATTTGGATTTGAACAATGCTTTGTCAAAACGTGCCGAGGTATATATTACAATTCCTCCGTTGCGCTCGAATACAGGTAAGGTGACGATGGTTTTACAAGAGAGGTTTGTCGAGCTTGATGCTGTGACTGACAGTGAGCAGGCATTGAGCCCTAAGACCAAGGTTGCGGTTGTTGGCGTCACTGATAAGGGTTGTCTCGTGGTTATACCGCTTACGGGGTAAACTTAATGTAAAATAATAGTTACTGTTCAGATCAAACCTGCAGCGCGGCGAAGAGACTGTGTTTTTCAATTTCCAAAGCGAGTTTGTGCGCCCGCAGCTATGGTAAAGAGTATAATTTTTGCACGCGCACATGTTTGAGCGACGAAATTGCAAAAATACAGGCTTTGAGCGCAAGCGCACGTATTGCTGCGTGAACAGTAACAAATAATAATATTTAGGAGGCAAGTTTAATGAATCCAACACTGATTTTCGCAATTGTGGCGGTAATGTTTTTATTTACACTATTGTTGCTAATTCTGTCACGCTATCGCAAGTGTCCTTCCGATAAGGTTCTGATTATATATGGTAAGGTTGGAACAAATCCGGACGGCAGTCCGCGTTCAGCAAAATGTATTCATGGCGGTGCTGCGTTTATCTGGCCGATTTTCCAGTCTTTCCAGTACCTTGATCTTACGCCGATGACTATAAATGTCGATTTGACTAACGCACTTTCACAACAGAATATCCGTGTTGATGTGCCTTCTCGCTTCACCGTCGGTATTTCTACTGAAGCAGGTGTTATGCAAAATGCTGCCGAGCGCCTTTTGGGGCTCAGGAGCGCCGAGATACAGGAGCTTGCGAGGGATATTTTGTTCGGTCAGCTCAGGCTTGTCATTGCAACGATGGCAATTGAGGAGATCAATACCGATCGTGATAAATTTCTTGAGGCAGTTTCGCATAATGTCGAGACAGAACTTAAAAAAATCGGTCTTAGGCTTATAAATGTTAATGTTACGGATATTACCGATGAGTCCGGTTATATTGAAGCGCTTGGTAAAGAAGCGGCCGCAAAGGCTATAAACGATGCTAAGCAGAGTGTTGCCGAAAAGAATCGTGATGGTTCGATAGGTGCCTCGAAGGCGCTTAGCGCACAGCGTATTTCAGTCGCGGCATCCGATGCTTCGGCCGTTGAGGGTGAAAACCAGTCAAAAGCCACAGTAGCTCAGTCTGATGCTACAAGGCGCGAGATGGAGGCCGAAGCTCTTCGCCGTGCGACGGCAGCCGAACGCACAGCGGAGGCGAAGGCGCTTGAGGAGGCTTATGCTGCGCAGCAGGCAGCCGAGAAAGCGAGAGCTGAGCGCGATGAAGCGACTGGGCAGGCCGATATTATCGTTAAAGCTAGGATCGCGAAAGAGCGGCTCGAGCTTGAGGCTGAGGCGGATGCGGAGCAGGCGAGACGACGTGCCAAAGGTGAAGCAGATGCAATCTTTGCGCGTATGGAAGCGCAAGCGCGAGGTTTTCAAGAGATTCTTGAAAAGCAGGCTGCCGGGTTTGGCAAGGTGGTCGAAGCTGCGGGTGGAGATACATCCGCTGCGGTTCAGCTTATGCTCGCCGATAAGATTGAAGATCTTGTGAAAATTCAGGTTGAGGCTATAAAGAATCTGCAAATTGACAAGATTACTGTATGGGACTCAATGAGCGGCGATGGAGGTTCACCCACAACATCGAATTTTCTTTCCGGAATGATGCGCTCAATTCCTCCGCTAAATGAAATGTTCAAAATGGCAGGCATGTCGATTCCGGGTTTTCTGGGCTCTGACATGCCGGGGGACGAAGGTTTAACAAGCGCACCTGCTCACGATGTGAGCACACCGATAGTACCAACAACTGAGCAAGAAATAGTCACCTCAGATGCACAAGGTAACCACTGATTAAATCGCGCACCTCGTCTTTGCGGGTCTTATTCCGTCTGTTTTCCGCATTGTTCAGTTAAATACTGCTAGTATTCGCCCTCAAAATCCAAAAAACAGTAAGCGAAAGATGGAAAAAAAGCATAAAAACACAAACTTTTTATTGACATCTGCTAGGTGAGACATTATAATGTTTATGCTAAAGTCTAAACAAGAGTGCCCAATAAGTGGTCCTTGAGCGTGCTTTATGCACGTATTGGAGGGAGGGAAAAATGTGTCGGAAGTCCATGTCAAAGATAATGAATCTTTAGACAGTGCCCTAAAAAGATTTAAGCGCAATTGCGCGAAGTCTGGTGTCTTATCGGATCTGAGAAAGAAGGAATACTATCAGAGTCCTAGTGTTAAGCGTCGGAAGAAATCAGAAGCTGCGCGCAAGAACAAGAACAAAAGGTTCAACTAACATAACTAATTAAGCTGATCGGATTGCAATGCAGTCCGGTCAGTTTTTATGGTGCGCCCGGCACGAGCGCAATCATAGCCGAGGGGAAAAATCAACACAAAATTAAGCATTTTGCTGTAATTTGTTTAAGTGCTTTGTCGTGGTTTTTTTGTAATTTGTGAAGCCGGATCATATCTGCATGTTAGCATCAAAAAGTCGCCCGCCTTCGGCTCGCACCAGTATCGGCTGTCATGTTGGGAAAATGATGCAAAAACTTGTTGATTGCACTGATTGCTTTAAGATGCTGGAAAATGAAAAGCCAGCAGACGTTATGCCTACTGACTTTTCTAAATTGTTACATAAAACGTTCTATTGCTTTATTAAGCTCATCGAGCGCCGCAGTATCCTTTGCCTCCACTGCATCGACAATGCAATGCTCTATATGATCTTTCAAAATTATTTTCGCCGTATTGCCGATCGCAGAACGCACAGCGGCAAGCTGAATAAGCACTTCAGAGCAGTCTTTATCTGACTCTACCATCCGCTTTACAGATTCGAGATGCCCTATTGCGCGGGAAAGTCTGTTAATTACGGCCTTAGTATTTGTATGTGTGTGTGAATGTGACAGTGGTTTCACCCCATTTATTAGACGAGCAATGAATTAATCAGCAGCTACGTAACCTTATTTTCCACGCTCAGCCATAAGGATAGCAATTTCACTTTCGTTGATACCAACCATAGCTTCTCCGATGTCCTCTGAAAGTTCTGCAACAAGTTTAGCATCCTTGTAATTTGCAACGGCGTTAACTATCGCCTTCGCGCGCTTTTCAGGATCACCAGATTTGAAAATACCAGAACCGACAAACACACCATCAGCACCGAGCTGCATCATCAAAACCGCGTCAGCCGGAGTAGCAACGCCACCGGCTGCGAAATTCACGACCGGTAACTTACCATTCTCACGGACATATTTTACAAGATCATAGGGAACTTGGAGCTGTTTGGCTGCGTCGTATAGTTCATCTTCACTCATTGAAGTCAGACGGCGCATTTCGCTCTGCATCATTCTCATGTGGCGCACAGCCTGAACTATATCCCCTGTTCCTGCCTCGCCCTTGGTGCGCATCATTGCCGCACCTTCATTTATGCGTCTGAGGGCTTCCCCCAAATCTTTTGCTCCGCATACGAACGGTACTTCAAATTGCCTTTTGTCAATATGGTATTTATCATCGGCAGGGGAGAGCACCTCGGATTCGTCCACCATGTCCACACCGATTGCCTGTAAAATCTGTGCTTCGGCGAAATGACCTATGCGGCACTTAGCCATAACAGGCACATTTACGGCGCACTGTATGCTTTTTATCATTTTGGGATCGCTCATACGAGAAACACCACCGGCGGCGCGTATATCAGCGGGTACGCGCTCCAGAGCCATAACTGCACTGGCGCCTGCTCGTTGTGCAATATCTGCCTGCTCTATTGTGGAGACATCCATTATAACTCCGCCCTTGAGTGCTTTTGCCAAGTTTTTGTCAAAAGTAAATTGTTCGCTGGTCATTTTTATCTTCTCCTAACTTATATGTCCGTTGACTTAAAATTCTATTACGAAAGTTGAGAAAAATCAAGAATAAATCCGAAATAATTCGGATTTATTTCTAGCGGTTACCTAGATCAATTACCATTACTGAAAATGCACATGGTTATTTATATGATCTATGCAGAAGCAATGATAGCCGTTGCAGCGCGAGCAATAGCGAAACTCTAAATCAGGATACTCCGTGTCAGTTTTCCCGCAAACTTCGCATTTGTGGCGATATGGCTTTTCCATCTGGTTACGACGTGCTTGCTTAGCTGCTTTTTTGAAGTTGATCGTCTGCGGTGAGGTACGCGCTTTTATCGGACGCAGGTAAGCTATAGCATCCTCGCCGCAGATTATGAAAAAGTTGAGTAACGCAACAAGTGGAAGTATTGCAACGAGAATACTGCTGGAAATAAGTGCAGTGATAATATTATACAGGAAAAATGCCGCATTAAACAGCGCAAGCCACTTAATTTTAATTGGAATAAAGAAGAATAGCCTTACGACATGATCCGGGAAAAGCACTGCAAAAGCAAAAAACATAGATAGATTCAAAAACATAGGAACTATGAGCAGAACAACGCCTAATGTAAACCAAAGAACAAGGCCGTAAACCACAGTTAGTATGGCACCGGAAAGATAAAAAATCGTAAACTTTGCCGTACCCCACTCTTTTTCCAATGTACTTCCTATGAAGAAATAGAAATATAGCGTTATGGCTGCAAAGATTATGTTTTGCCCGCCGATCGGAATAAAAATCCAAGTGATAATGCGCCAGAATTCCCCTTGCATTATCAAGTCAGGACGGAAATGCAGCCTAGGAATAAGTTCTCCGCCAAAGACAACAACAATTGCCGAAACAAAGACAATGTAAATCATTAATCGCGGGATTCCGAATCTTCGGTGCTTCTGACAAAATTTCTCTATCGCCCGGTTTAAACCTTTCAAGTTAAAACGCCTCCGTAGCTAAAAATGCTGAATGCTGTGTAAGTATACCATAAGTTGCTCGTATTCACAGAGTGGACATATGTCCACTCTGCCTACTGTCTAAGTAAGCGCGATTTAATCAGCGCTTACCTAAGTAAAATCGACTATTGCGTAAAGAATCTGTGAAGCATAGCAGCAGCTTCAGCACGGCTGGAATTTTCGAGAGGAGCGAACATGTTGCCCGATCTTCCGGCGATTATTCCTGCTTCAAAACAGCGCATTACGGCATCTCTTGCATAACCTGAAATCCTGTGTGAGTCGTTAAAGCCCTGATAACTGTTGACACTTGGCAACGATATTCCCATAAAATCAGCATATCGCATGAGAATAACCGCCAGATCCTGTCTTGTTATGTTGGCAAGCGGATTAAACCTACCGGCATAACCAGTGACGATATCGTTCTCGGCGGCCCATAAAACAGCCTCGGTAAACCATTGTCCCGACGGCACGTCGGTAAAGGGATTGACACCCGATGCGGCAGGCGTACCCTCTCGTCTGTGCAGGATTGTGACTATCATGGCGCGATTAAGACTCATATTTGGGCTAAACAGTGGTGGACTTACACTTGTGGCACCCATCAAACCTTGATTATTCACAAACATTACATCATTGAAAAACCATTGACCTGCATTGACATCATTAAACGGATTAGCATCGGATATAGTGCTACGCTCCTGTCCGACAACAAACAAGCCCAGACTTGGTGCAAAAAATGTGACGGTTCCTGCCGAAGCATTATGAGTGGCTGAAATGCTCTCAAGACTTCCGGCATCGGTCAATCGCCACACGGAAACAGGGAGTGCACCTGTATACGGCACAGTAATGCTGGTCGAGCCGCTGAATGTGTTGATCGTCTGTGCGCCGGATGTAATGCTTATCCGGAAAATTCTGTCTTCAAACGTCGTTATGTCTCTTTGAGCTGGTGTTAGCGAGCCCTGCGCGACAGTATTGATGGATGCTGTTATGTTGGGAGACGTGACCTGCGTACCAATAGAATTTGCCGCATCACGATTCAGGCTTATAGTTCCACCTGCAAACCTAAGCTCAAACCCTCTGTTCGCATTAGCAAGTTGTGTAAGTGCATCCCTTGGGAATGTGGCGGAAACTGCGGCGGGCAGATTCCGCAAATCAAGCGACGCAGATGTTCCCGATGCAGTGGCATTAATTATCTCTGTCACCTTTGAGTTCGGCAAAGAAAGGGTGACATTGCCGCCGGAAATTGTATAGCTTACAGTAACTCCTCCACCGGTCGGGATTGTCTGAGCGGCTGATTCAAACACAGCTCTGACTGTCGCTGCCGAATTAGGCATGGTGAATGTTGTGGTGGCATTTTCCGCGTTTGCAAAATTGATTGTTGAAGGAGTAATGGCTTCCCAGCGAACAAATCTGTTGCCGGTCGTCGGTGTAGCTGTGACTGTAACTGCAGCACCATTAGCCGCAGCACCTGTATTTGGAACAGCGGTGCCTAAATTTACATTATTGGATTGTACAGTTACACGGCTTCCGGGTGCGAAATTCGCTCTTATCTGCACAGAACCAGTCGGCATTGTGAAGATTGTTGAAGGGTCAAATCTATTTGCAATACTGGCATTGTTAAATCCTGACGGCGGAGAACCTATTACTTCCCAGTTAGCAAGTGCGTGTCCGCTTGGCGGTGTTGCAGTTAATGTGACTGTTTGTCCGGCAGTAACAACTATGGACGTGCCTTGAGTTACACCGGGTGCTCTGGCATTAGCATTTGCGCCTGAGATATTATTTGTAGAGATGGTTACGCTCTGAGTAGCGGACTGGAAGACTGCTCTTACAGTTACATTTGCATTAGGCATGGTGAAATATGCTTGAGTTGCTGATGTTCTGTTCTGTATACTATCGTTTGAAAATCCCGATGGGGGAGAGCCTGCAACCTCCCAATGCAAAAATGTAAAACCAGATGCAGGAGAGGCCGATAGATTTACACGCCTATGTTGTGCTGATGACGTCTGGTCTGCATTTGCCGTGCCCCAGTCATTATTGTTTCTTTGCACAGTCACTGTGCGGGTCGGACCAAATTCGGCTCTTATCGTAACATCTCCGGTGCCTGCCGGTATTGAGATAGTTGTTGTCGGAGAAAATGAGTCTGCAATAGTGCCTCCGCCCGCGACAAGTTGCCAACGCGAGAAAGTCTGTCCTGTTGCGGCGATGGCATGAATATGCGCAGTTGCAGGGGTGTTGTCAAGTCTGCCGCCGGAATTTACCTGAGCAGCACTGGCTGCGGTAGAAGCCTCAGCCGCAGTTCTGCCGGCACCGGCTCTACCACCGGCAACGCCTGTTCCGGTTGTTTGACCAACATTGACAATTAAGTTGCGACCTGTGCCTTGCTGGAAGACAGCCCTTACTATTACGTCTTCGCCAGGCATTACGAAACTTGTTTGGGGGCTTTGTGCGTTTGCGAATATAACGGCATTTGCCGGTTCAGACTCCCAACGCTGAAAAGCATAAGCG
>Ga0131853_10004115_pt1 | contig 26118 bp, 12 predicted proteins | sample TergutLab28metaG_FD_92764 | JGI IMG/M metagenome (GOLD analysis project Ga0131853, IMG submission 92764) | Labiotermes labralis P1 segment gut microbial communities from Petit-Saut dam, French Guiana - Lab288 P1 (version 2) (version 2) | ecosystem: Host-associated > Arthropoda: Insects >... | reverse complement strand
TACAGCAAGCCAAGAACGATACGACAAATGTGGTAATCAACATTATAGTCGCGAGCTCCTGATGATGGGCATAGTAGTGCCCGAAACATGTTGAGCCTATAAGAAGTACAATAAAATAGCAAGTGACATCTACTTGCTTTTTTATTCCTCAGTTATTTGAATAAATGTTGGTTCCTCTCATACAAATTTGCTTATTGCACTACGTTATGTAGTTACTGTGTAAATGTTTTTTTCTTCACTTGCAAGATATTCTCTTACTGCCAACTGCAAGGCTACTCTTCCTTTGTTGTAATAAAATCACAGCTCTCTATATCTTCTCATTCGCTTATCATACGACATCAGGTTTAACCCGAACACCTCCGAAGCACGGATAGTGCCATTGTGTTTTTTTGTTCTCCTTATGGATCCATAACGGAAACAGTACTTAAAAGTCAATATTTTATGAGGAAATAATTATAACTTTAAGCTACTGAAAATACAAAGCGTAAAATTAAAGGCAATATAGATAATCATAAATTAACCAACTGATGCATAGAATAAGCCTTGGTTCTAGTGAAAAAGAAGCGTTATATTTAACCCTTTAAAGACAAAATGTACACTGCTTTATTTAAAGATCCAGGTCTTACCGCGCTGTAAATACTTTTCATCGCGGTTATAAAAACCAATTACCCGACGTTATATAGGGCAAAAGTTGCTTTTTGTTCTTAGGTAAACACAAAACACATAAATACAGTGTGGGCAGAATGAACAGTTGTTGAATGTTAAACCGTTGGTGCATCAGGTAACCAGAAGGCTTTAAGAGGGCAATCTAATTTATCGAAATCTTCATATAACGTGAGAATTAAGTCCATTCAATTATAGAAAGGTCTGAATATAGAAAATAAAATTTAATATTTCAAATAAATTTGTTTAAATATCATCGATTTCGAACAAAACAAATCTCTTAAATAACTCTACGCGCCGTGTGAAGAATATTGATATTTTAAATTAAGATTAAGTTTTAAACTTAATAATAAAGAAAGGGGAGTTAAGAACCTTTGATAAGAGATTTTTAAACTGCACGTCCTGTCATCGGATTTGAATTCTGTTGGATTGCGTAATGCGAAAAAGAAAGTTACAGTATTTGTTTAAACTTCGGCGTACAGAACATTTTATGAACGTGCAGCATATTTTAAATTCAGCTGCGTTTTATACGCAAATGTACCAATAATATGTCACTTACCTCTTACTGAAAACCCAATTACAGCTACACGTTTCGGCTCCTATTGAGTCCTCTTCAGGCTCTCAATATTTGACATGCAATTTGTATAATTTTCTATATGTATAATTTTGCACAACCTAAAGATAGTTTATTAGGAGCTGGAAAATGTAACTATGTTTAGGATTCATTAATGAACGTTTATGTTTTGTGGTTACTTATTTGTAACTTTGCATTTTATTTTACTGTAATTACCATTTTAAAGTCTTAAACCCTGAGGCTGTAGGATAGGCTGTTGTGACAGCAATGTCGTCGAACTTTGGCAAGTTCTCCCACAGTCTCTATGTGAACTTGTGATATTAAATTGGATACTAGTATAGGAAAACAATTAAGAAAGAGGGTCTTGCTGGAGAAATGTGAAAGTATAGAAGGCTTCAGTCAGGTTGCGGGAGGAGGCCTTAATAAAACCGTGGAAGCAACGTGCTGGTAACATCTAAAAATGTCTTCAATGTAGGGATCGTCTCTGCATGGTAAATCTTGAGCTAAATTCTATAGTGACATAAAACAGAAGAAGCTTTACTGGTGATTATTATAAATGTTTAATTATGTTCGCATTGCTGATGTCTGTCTACATTCTAGATAGATGTCAATAATGTTCTATACCCTAGATTACATAGTCTGGAACATCTTAAGTTACAATAAGTACTGACTCTCTCCGTTGCACATCTTTAGGAGTTATGTTTGAATGAGGTTCTTGTGATATAATACCGTTTTTCGTTGCTATCTAGCACAAAAGAGCTTAGCTTAATTGTAATGCTTCTGTCTCGTAATTAAGGAGATTTTGGATCTATTTTCAAAAGAAACAATTCCGTATTCTTGCCCACTCAGTATTATACACGCTTATATAGGGATTACCTACACATTTAATTCGACGCTGTAAAACTTTAAGTTGAAACAGCATCGTTAGAAAACTTATGTATCTGGAACGTCATCTGTTCCTTAGAGATATGGGGTAAAAATTTTCGCACTCAAATTAAAGAAAAGTAGACCAGCGAGGCACCGATTTATTAATATTTTGTGAATCGACAAAACTTATTACACAAAAGGACTATATGAATATCTCATAGTTCTCTTTTCAGAAGACTGACGCCGTGGATTCTATCAAAGTTCACATTTCTAACGCACCGTACTGCCTCACATCCAAGCAATTTCATTTTACGCGACTTTACATTTCGCAATTTTAAAAAGGAGCTTAAATATAAAATGTTAATATTATTTAAATTCGCGCGGAATTTTTCGTCGCATTAATAAAATCGCGCAGAAGAAGGTGGTGGAAGAATACTATGGGACAACAGCACATGCTGCGGGACGGACATGCAGCGGCAGATCAATTTCCAGCGTGCGGGAGTTTGGGTTCCAGCTGGGCTGTCTTGTGTATACACATATGTTTTAACATGTATAGCAAATTCGGGCTTAAGCAAACTTAGACTTGCGCCAAATTTTCCGGTAAGTCCGGAAAGTAATTACCATGTATTCGTTGAAGGTAGTCTTATTGTTTGCAGTAATCAGTGTTTCGTTAATTCACTCCCGTTACGCATTTCTTGTGAACCTTCTCTAAAAATCTTAAGCTCGTAATGTAGTTAGTAGCTGTTACAGCCCAACATATTTTAGTTTACTTCAGACTGTCCTTACGTAAGTGAGAAATAGATATTTTACAAAACACCAAATGCTACAAAATGCTGTTCAAATTTTCCTCAGAATTTTATTTGGCTTACAAGCCTGTGTCGCCTTATTATGTTTACGATTATTGTTCTCAGTTCAATATTGTGAAAATTAAACTGCTTCAATAAGTCTAAGCAGACTGTTTTAAACAGAGCACACAAATAAACAACGCATATGAAATTTACTAATCTGTCATTGACGCTCCAATGATAAGTGCGTACTGTCACCACGGCATGGCGCATCCTCAGATTGCAGGTGGAGGAACGGCCTCCAATACGGATAATTTTACCTGTTGTGTTGTCCGGGTGTGAAACTTGGTCGCTTTCATTGAGGGACGAACGTAGGCTGAGGGTTTTCGAAAATCGGTGATGAGGAGAATATATGGGCTTTAGTGGGACGAGGTAACAAGTAAGTGCAGAAGACTGCATAAAGAGAAGCTAAATGATTTTTGCTGCCCCTCAGCAAATACAATTCGGATGATCGAATCAAGAAGAATGAGATGGGCGGGGCATGTAACACGTATGGGAGAGAACAGAAGTGCATACACGGTTTTGGCGAGGACACTTGGGTGAAAGAGACATCTTGGAAGACCCAGGCGTAGATGGGAGCGTAATATTACGATGGATCTGCTGGAAGTTGGATGGGCGCATGGACTAGACTGATCTGGCTCAGGATAAGGACAAGTGGTGGGTACTTGCCAAAGCGGTAATGACCCTTCGGGTTCGGTAAAATGCGGGAAATTTCTTGACTAGCTGAGAATCTGTTAGCTTCTCAGGAAGGACTCTGCTCCATGGAATTAGTTATTTAGTTAGTTAGTTACTCTGGAGTTTAAATTCCTACTACTGCACAAGATAGGGGGTTTTTAATTCATAGTGATCCCAAATACACTTATGAAGTTTCGGTGTACCAAGACCGATGGCATGTAAAGAAATAAGCATCCATACAGTGCACCGAGCCTGGAATTGAATGGCTGACAATTATTCATATATCATAAAGCAAGCAGTTTCAAGCAGGTGGCAACACGCCGAGTGCAAGAAAATAAGAAAAGGGGACAAACTGCGTTTTGAACTTGCGATCATCCTTTCCTTAATGAATGGACACCATTCCATTCTCAGACACGTTTTCTCTGCGCTAACCTACATTTCCTTTTCTTCCATTTCCTCCCACATTTAATTCTCGATGAGAACGAGTGCACGGTTTAGAATCAGGTACCTGCACCAGATAGTGACTAGTGCTGATGATTGAACGGCTGGAAGGCAAGATATCGCAGGAAACGTAGCGAAATGAACTGTAGAAATTCTGTCGTGATTGGCCCAGACTCTCTACCAACATTCTACCTTAAAGCCTTCCATTGCTAACTCATTCACTCCCTTTTGGTTTAAAGGCCGTTTCTAGTGCATGTGCTCTTTAAAAGCGATTGAGAATCGCAAGCAATTCTGAACGATATCTGATAAATACATATTTGGAAAGAAGCAATATTGGTCTTATTTTAAAGCACTTTCCCATTACCTGCATGGAGTATCTGATCACATCCTCATAAAACCTCAGATCAGCCAGTAATCCAGCTTAAGCTGAAAAAAAGTACTTCTTAAATACAAACCGAAGTCACGCAGTTACAAATACCCTCCCATTTCAAAGCGCTAATCTCGAAACCAGTTCCGTAATTATGATAGTAATATGGCAATCGATAATTGTGTTTGTATCCTAGGGCTAGATGAAAAAACGTCTATGCATTTCTACATGAAGCAGACTGTACTGACAAAAGTCGATGTTTTGGAGCAGATGTCAGGGGGAAAATACGTGTCCGCTAAGGCAAGAGTCTTTCTTGTCTTGATTCATCTCCACGAGTCGAAAATCGGACGGAGAAAACATTGTAATTTAAATAATTGTAGAACATGGAGTCACTCATGTCAGACTTTGGAATCCTCTTTCCATTGTACCATCACGTGACACACTCTCTTTAAGAATAGGAAGTTTTTATTCTTATTGCTTTGTTATTGAATTAGTATTCTACACAAACTGCTTTTCTCCGCAAACAAGGAGACTTGACAGCCACAAACGGCAGACTCTATTCTGCACCACAGAGAAAGTATTGCTAAGTAAGATTCAAGAAACGCGTGACAGTGGTAAGATGCAACTTCAGGCATGAAGAGGACAGACATTAAGAGTTTATAGTCTCAACAAAAGCATTATGTAGGTCCTTCACTTTTTTCTACTTCAGATGTACAATTAATTGCCCTAAAATATAGAGAGTCATGGTACAGTAATTTCCATTAAAAATTTCATGGACAGACTAAATTTTTGTGTAAAATTTAAAGCTTAGAAATGACTACAGTCACGCAATATATTCCCACGCATTGCATCTTGGCTTATGATCATGCAGCGTGCTAGCTTGTAACGCAGCCGAAGCAACAAAAACATGGCCATGTGATTGAGAAGACAATGACCATGAGGAGCCTTATTTTCCCCTCAGATATTCTAAGCACCTCTTAAAAACATATTCCGAAATTCTGAAAAATTTATCAAAAATATGAAGAAATGTTTTTAAGTCAGAACCCATCCTTACCCACGGATTGTGTTATTTGAACTAATGGTAGAATATCTTCATGCGTTGAGACAAATTTTAAATTGAAAACAGAAACTGTGACAGTTTTACAAAACAATAAAGGAGAATATTTTTGGGGATCAGGGACATATTTTTATCATAATGTTATAACAACCAATTACCAAATTCTAGCTATGATTAAATATAACATAAAGTAGAGTAGAGGTCAGTAAATAGATATAAAAAATTGCAGCCATTGATAGGCTCAACTGACAGTACCATGCGAGCAATAGGATGGCAGTATCTTCATTATTTGCACCGCACACTCAAGTCGATATCGAGAAACAGAGGTTTCGCTTCTCAGGTAATATTAAGACATATTTAATTAGAAATGAGATAGCAAGTTGATGAAGATTAAAATAATGGGAGGCTGTTAGTTGAAGAATAAAAACCAACTAGATGCCACTTATTATTTTATTGTACCTCTTATAGGCTCAACATGTTTCGGGCACTACTATGCCCATCATCAGAAGCTCGCGACTATAATGTTGATTACCACAAGGGTCGTTTCGTTCTTGGTTTGCTGTAGGTTGGAGGTTAGGTGCGGTTAGGCTGGAGTAGTGTCCGGGCTGCAGGCTAAAGCACGACTCTAGCACTGTAGTGCTCGAAATATGTTGAGCCTATAAGAAGTACAATAAAATAATAAGTAGCAACTAACTGGTTTTTATTCTTCAGTTATAACAATAATGCACAGTCCAACAAACAGCCAAAGGTAGGCTGTGTTTAAATTCAAAACTACAGTGGACCATTTGAAGGAATCCTTTATTCTGGACATTTAAAACTACTCATGTTCATATTTCGCGACTGGCTACGGGCTGGACGGTCCGGGGACCGAATCCCGGTGGGGCCGAGGTTTTCCGCACTTATCTTGAATGGCCCTGGGGCCCACCCAACCTCCTGTACAATGGGTACCGGGTCTTTCCCGGGGGTAAAGAGCGGCCAGGGCGTGACGCTGACCCCTCACCCCCTTCTAGTGCCGCGGTCATGGAAAAGTAGAGCTATACCTCTACTCCCCCTATGGGCCGTACGGCCTGTACAGAGCCTCAGTGCCTGTACAAGGGTGCACTTTACCTTACTTTTATGTTCATACTTCCGATACTCACTTTAATCTGTCCTGTTGCTAATAGTCCTGTCCTACGGTGTCCGTTGCTAGTTAGATCGTAGGACAATGATTGATCTTATTGCAAACAATCTTACAGATATTTTTGTAGCTTAAGTAACTACGTAAATGCGTGTGCCTAGCCTCTTCGGGTAGCCGGGTACTAGCAGGCTAATATGGGTAAACTTTAAAGACTTTTGTACTCCGGTGGCCAAACTCTGCCCAACTTGGTCATGTAACATGTTACGAAATTGGATTTTATTCATTCTTTCATTAGCCCGCGTAATTCAGAGTAGAACCACAGAGATGAAAAGTCTGGATAGATGATCTCACATCTTATTCAGCTCAGTGATGCAAAAGGGCAAAGAAATGGATTTAACGATTCGTGTATCTCTTTCCTTATTCTAGAATATTTTAAGTTTGCTTTTTTTCCTTTCTTGGTGCAGGGATTCTTGAGACTCCGGCTGAGCTTCAACCTTGTTTCTCCTGCAAAAGCTTCTGTCAAGATATCCCTTCCCTTCCCTTCTTCTCTCTCACATGCTATCGTCCTCGATTAGTTGTCTGATTTCTCGACTCTCGACTGCATTCTGCCTCTCTCTCGATTACAACAATATCAGCAAAGATTTTTCTACCGGTTACACAGCAATTGAATGCTCACTTTGGAAAGTTACTACCTTCATTTTTTATTAGCGTGGTACACTGAAGTTTGTAGTGTAGATCCCTTTTCAATACTTAGTCTTATAAAATGTTTGTATGTTCTGTTTTGATGTTAGGTATATGAACATTTATGTCTGTACTCAATTAAGCGTCATATCATCATCATCATCATCATAATCATCATTGGCACAACAACCCCTTTTGAGCCAAGGCCTTCTTCAGAAGCTTCTGCCAGCTGTCCCTATTCCTTGCAGCTTTCCTCCAATTTCTCTCCCCCCACATTCCTGGCATCTTCCATCACACCATCTTCCCACCTTCGTTTCGGCCTGCCCCTCTGTCTTCTTCCTTCTACCACTACAACGAGAACTCTTCTTGTAGCGCTCTGTTCCTCCATACGAATAACATGTCCTGCCCGTTTTAATCGATTAATTTTGATGTATGTTACTATATCACTTTCCTTGTACAATGTATATAACTAATTGTTGTATTTTATTCTCCATTCTCCGTTGTCGTTTGTAGGTCCAAAAATAGCTCCCAAAATTTTCCTTTCAAAAACTCCTAAAATAGCTTGTACAGATTTTGATAATACCCATGTTTCAGAACCATATGCAAGCACTGGTCTGATCAAGGTCTTATATAATTTTATTTCATTTTTTATGGATAAAAATGGAGACCTAAATTGTCTCTTCAACTCATAAAAGCCTTTATCAGAATTAAGCGTCACACCATGATGAAATAGGGCGGAGCAGAGGCCCAGGTCCACGAGTTAGAACCTCTAAACTAGATGGAGATAGTCATTATATGGCCGACCACATAACTGCAAAGGGAAAAATCCCCGCATTCATAGAGGACAGGCTGGGCGGACTCAAGGGACAATCTGGAAGCTCTGGTGACATTAAAATTACGTCAGTCGTGCTACCCCTAACCCTAACAAGTGACAGATGTCCATGCTGCTGGCGAGATTCGAACCACCAACCCCAGCAACCGAGCGGCCACAGACCCACGCTTCAGACCGCGCAGCCACTGGGACCGGCCTCTATCCAGGTTCTGCTAGAGTTACTGCAATTGCGAATCAAATATGACCGCACGTCCCTATTCATGGTTAAACTGCCTGCTTTACGCAGGTCTCTATAAAACAGAATATGGTTTTCATGGGTAGAAAGATGTTAACATATCCTACTTTGTTTGCAATCAGAAAGTGACCGCAAATTGTGTCTCGCCATGCCGAAATCGGCGGAAGTATGAGGCGAAACTGTTACATAGCACAATATTGCAGTAAGAGGCATAGGAACTCTTACTGGACGGTCTAGTCTTCTGAGAAGTTACGCCGTGTCAGTTACTGAAGTTACCGACGCTTCGGATTATAATACGGCCTAAATCTTCAGGATCTAGGGGCTCTAGTTGGACAGACACAACCTGAAGTTAATGCTGTACGCTCCCCCTGAAACGTCGATAAGTATTTATTAGTGGACACAGAGTAACATTTCAGAAGACTTGGATCTTCATCTGGACAGCTCTGAGAACCTCAAACTTCACAAATATATTCCTCTTGTGGCTGTTTACATATAACCGTACACAACTGCAGCAATATTTGCTTTAAAAAAAAGTAACCACCAATGTTACCTTATGTAAAGTAAGTTGTATAAATCCGGTAGAGATTAGTGAGTGTGTCTTCTTCATGCAGGAATGAAAAATTTATGGTCGTTTCTAAAATTATAACCTGCAAGAAATTCACTCTGTAGAAGCTGAATACTGAAAACAAACGTTTTGTTTCCTCGTTTTCGTCAACGTGTTGTGGGAAGGTCAAAGTTTCATCATTCGGTTCGTATCCTACGCACTTCACACGATTGCTGATATGCAAAACACAACAACCCGCGCTCTCCCTTCTAGTTTCACAGGCACAGCTGTGCAGAACAGATATCAGACTCACCAATTTCCTTGTTTCATTGAAACAGACTACAAAGACTCTCCATAAAAATATCTGATACAGAATATCAGATTGCGCTTAGGTTAACTTATACAAACCTCAGACACATTGATTGTGATTAGTACAAGATTAACTGCATTACTTTTAAAGATGTCATTACTGTACAGTCATACAAAATTGTCATAAAATGACGTGGTCCATTACCTTTTAAATGCCTTTAATGAAATATCAATTTGTTTTCTACTTCGGGCTATATTCAGCAACCTAAATTCTTATAATAAAACCAACTATATGAACTAATTTCTCAAATTTATTTTTGGAATAAAACACTACATGTTTCGGACAGTTTCTCTGTCCATCATCAGGAGTTTTCCACTGTACACACAGCAATGGTATATGTCATATAGGTCTGCTGTCAGCTTGCCAGCAGAATCAGGACGGAAGCTCGCAAACTGTCAGCAAACCTGTATGACATATACCATTGCTGTGTGTACAGTGAAAAACTCCTGATGATGGACAGAGGAACTATCCGAAACATGTAGAGTTTTATTCCAAAATAAATTTGAGAAATTAGTGCATCTAATTGGTTTTATTTAAAGAATTTATCACAATGCATTGTCAACTGAACGTCAAATTCTACAAACTAAATAGGCAAAATTGTGAATCTTCTTATTATTATAAATAGTTCAGCGTATTAATGTAAGAAATTATTTATTATTTTACTTATCAGCGTTATTAGCAGCAGCACCATCAAATACGATCCGGCTCTAAAATATCCCTTTTGAGAAAATATTTTACATTAACTTCTTTCGTCAATTTGTTCCATTTCCGTCGCTAGGGTAAGAGTTAAGTAATAAACAAATGTTTAAATCTTACATAGTTCTCATATTATTATTATGTTCTTGTGTTTTTTATGTGTCCACTTTGTTGTCCTTCGTTATTTGTGTTAATATTTTATGCTGTTGCTGTTAATGTTTATGTGGCTGTTGACAGAGAACATTAATAAACAAGGACTGAATTATTATTGCCATCATCACCATCATCACCATCACCATCACCACCACAACTACCACTTCATCACTGTACAGTATATTGATGAAATTTACTGCCGGTCGTCTGGATTAAAGCAATTCGATATGACTGACATATATCCAGGTCCAGCCACAACATAAAGCAATTCGATATGACTGACATATATCCAGGTCCAGCCACAACATAAAATTCTCTCATTAGTTGTTATTGTAAAGTGAGCAAGAGGACCTTTTTGTTCCCCTTAATTACTGAATGGCCAGCGTCTCCAAGTACGTATGTCGTGGTTTATCTTAGGTACGTTATTTGTGACCGCACAACAGCTCTTGCAGGTGAAGTGATGAGGTGAAAGTAATAAGATGTGAAGAGCACAATGGCTGCAGCATTTCAAGTGAATACAGAGAAAATCAGACAGAATGGGATTTCGCACTTCTGAAAGAGGCGGGCACAAACTTAGGAAATCAAAAGGAACAGAGAAGAGAAAGAAAGAGAGAAAGAAAGATAACAAGGAAAATGGATACTGGGAGTAGAAAGAGAGAGGAAAACAGAATGGAAAATTCACCCCAGCAGAGAAGCTACGTAGCCAGATAACACAGGCAGACGTAAATCAGAGCGAATTCCTAAAATGGGTGTAGCCCGAGCGCTCAACCCCCCTCCCCCTCCCCCTCCCCCTCCCCCCTCATAGCGCCTGGTTCAGTAGTGCGATGGCTTTGAAAGCGAGGCTAGCTGAATCCATAGTTAACATGTTGACTTGTGACGGTCCACGGCAGACGGGCATACTGACAGGGCTTCGAAATGTGCATGTCTGTTGCATTTTAGAAACTTGCTAAGAAGTTAAAATCTGTTTAGTTTTGTGTCCGTTTCTTAATCAAAGGTCCCTTTTACATGTAGATCAATTTATCACTTCACCAGTCTGATCATTTCATTCCCATGCTATACGTGCAGTGGGCCGGACTTTCCCTCTTTTCCTTCGTCATTAGCTTTAGCTCACTGAATTATTACAATATCTTGTCCAACAAGCTGAGGTCATTACATCTCTGTAGATAATTCAGAACGGAGAAGAATACAGTGTTCTTGAACTCAGCTGATGGGACGGAAAATAGTCTCGAAACGTCGGTGAATTCTAAACAATTGCTGCCGCGCAATATTACAATTAATTCAAAATCTAAGAAAATTTTAGCCGGCTTTTTAAATATATAACCCGTGGAATTTAATTGTTAGTTTTAGTTAATTTCCGAAATAGTGACGTCCGTATTTAAGATAAAAGTTCCAGAAATAAACTGTAATGAGTATATTTATAAACTACCTACATGCCTATAAGACGCAGTGAAAATAAGACAATCTTAACGAGTCGTAAGTTTTCCAGAGGAAAACATTTCCTCAGCAATTAACTTACATTAGCACATTCGCTCTAAGTACAACCTTAAGAGTACTGTATTGCGATCCACATTCAGTCCATCTAAAGTTGTTAAAGTGAATTTTGTATTTTTCTTTAATTAAACAATTGTTGAAAACGCAGAAAGTGACATTAAATCCCTTTTAATCTTCTGATAGAAGTACTTCAGCTCTTCGTCACATAATGCTCTTAACTGAAGTAAAACATTCCTGTTCAAACATTTAGATGAAAGATATAAGTTTGCGTTGCTTGATAACTGTCATTTGCTTTGCAAATCTACGCAAATACAAGCACAGACCCGTTACTGATTCACGTACTACCCAACAGTAAAATGGTTTCCATACCCGCAGCACAGTTACCTTGATTCACTGCCTAACAATATTTGCATTATCATCAATATCATCATCATCCTCACTGACGGTAGCATTCTTATCAGTGTTATCATTACTACTGTCAACATAAACAGTCATGAGTCCCTTCACATTTGAAGCTTGTACGTCATATATTTTACTGTATTCCTACTTTTTCCTTCATTCGCTGTCTCTCATTTCTGGTCGAAGTTGTAGGATGCTGTAAACACAAATACCATAAACTGGTCTATACGTCACAGTTGTTTCGGATAATGCTCTGACAATACATAAACAAAATAACATTTTTAGATAATACATGTAATGAAAAGATAATTAAGCTCCATCACTAATCTAGTTACACGAAGAAATCCTCTTTTGGATTACGTACTGTCAAGTTAGTTATTCTATCAGCTACCTAGCTGAAGTAAAAAAAAAATTATTATTCACAAATAAGTGATAACATAATTCTGAGAGTAACACGTAACACGTAATACGTGCAAAAATTGAAGGAAAAATGGCAAGACTGAAAGCACTAATTTTTCCATTATAATTACTTTCCACACATGAAAACTGACTTCCAGATCAGAGGATTGTTTGCTTGACAACTGGCTGTAGTCCTATATATCTAAGGTATAAATGCTTGCAAACTGGCTGTAGTCTTCTAGACCAGAAATCTAAATGCTTGCCAACTGGCTGCAGTCTATATCAGAGGTCTAGGTTCTTGACAAGAGGCTGTACTCTCCTAGATCCCAGATAAGTTCGCTGGACAACTGGCGGCTCTCTTCTTCTTGCTCCGTGAAATCCCCGTATTTCTTTTAGTCTTCCTTTTATTTTTTAGTATAGTTTTCCTTTCTCTTGCGTGGATCCAAACTTCCTCTTGCATGTTCTTCGGATTGTAATAATACTGAAATGTAACTGGCGCTGGCTGGGAAGAAAAGATATTTCCACGTGCTGCCCCAGTTTCCGGCTGAAATGTCGTACGGAATGGGCAAATATACCCGCACAAGAGATTGTAAAAGAACAGATACTGCTCCTAGGTCTCCAGAGAAGAAGGTAACGAAAACACAAAAAAAATATTCCTATGACAATGTACACGCTCAATTTTAACCATATATTGTATTTTATAGCCTGCAATATCTCTTATATTCAATGGTTAAAACCTCCTATGGGATATTTTTACATGAAATATGTTAATTTCTGTGACTGCCTCACTGTACGTTTTGCGATTGTGCCTTGTTCGCTTTTCGAAATGGAGAAGTACTGGCATTCAGTTCACTGCCTGCTGTGTCACTCTGTAGATAAGATGAAAGGCAGGGAACATAGTATGTAACTTGGACTAACGTAATATCGTAAACTGTAAAAGACTTGACCATCTGTAAATCATTATTTTTTTTTAAATAATGAAACGAAAATCCAGATCGATATATTTTAGTATCTCAAGCAGACCAATTTTCCGGCATGTTGGTTTCAGCCCTTTAGTTAGCAACAAGTCGATAAATCTCCTTCACTACGGTTAATGGCTGCAAGCTGAAAGATGAAGGCCCGTTTTCCGGCAAAGTCGGTGATTCATCTTTCTGCCACTATGTCTAGAGGATTTACATTTTACATAATCTCCTGTTCAAAGGCGTACACTGAGGCGTATTTGTTGAGGCACTGCGCTACAAGACGGAAATTTGATGGTTCGATCCCCGATGGGGCCATTGGGATTTCTCATTGATCCCGGCAGCACTTTGGACTTGGGCTGGACTAAGTCTCTAACAGTCATGAGTACCAGGATAATCTCCTAGCGGGTAAAGGCTGCCGGTGCCACTCAATGTGCGTTCTGTGTAGAAATCCTGGGATCCTCAAACTTCTAGATCCCTCAGGGCCTGTCCAGACCTGTAAAGCTTTTGCTTTATCGTTATGAGATTACAAAAACCAAATATTCGTTACTCAGTACATACAGTGTTCTATACACTTCTATCCGTTTCATTGCGAGCTGGGGGCTTGTTTTTATGAATCAAAAGTCCCGCTGTTCATGGACTCATTTCCAAAATTCTACTTCGCTTCACTATTTATAAGTTCATAGGTGTTGCAACCCTGAAACAACGAAGCCCTTCCCGTATATTTGATGACAGTGGGACTAGCATTAACGAAGCTGAAAACACAGCACATATCCTAACAAATACCTGGTCATACAGTAACATGTTTTACCGCCGCCGCATGCTAACAACAGAGGCTTTAAAGCTAGCTCATTGCAATACCATCATTTCAATATCAATGTAACATTCGCCAGGCACACGGTTTGTTCAGGAATGGCAAGTTGTCTGACACCCTACACCACAAACAGAAGTCTCTGCCTCACTCAAACGTCTTCATGTACGATAGGTACAGTTTAAAATAATTTAGAACATTTCCGCATAATATCATAGTTCAGGATCATTCGCTCTCTTATGGTCACTATACAGGGACTATTTTCAACAAAAACACCGAAGACCTCAATATCTTAAATGTTGATGTTTTGCTGACCGTACATCTCAGTATAATCTTAGTAATTGAGCAACTTAACGCACAAACTCTTGTTTTAAAATAAGTTTATTATATACATCTACATGTTTCGAGCACTATGTGCTCTTCATCAGGAGGTCAAAATTGTATTATACAGCATCTGGTATCATCACATCCGATTATTCTTTTCTCTTTATTTGATCACACTGATGAGAGAGCAAATTAACCTACCACTTTCAAAAAGATGATGTTTTGAAACCATTTACACGGTACTGGTAAATCTGTAGGCTCTACTGCTTGCTTTGACGTTACAGGTCAAGACATTCGGTCTGCAGAATTCATATGTGGTTCCTTCCATTATTAATGTAGACAACAATTTCCTCCCTGAACACCAATACGTGATAACTTCCTGATAATGAAGATGTGGTATTTTCTTGTAGACAATGGGGAATTTTGATTCATGCAGGAAGTAAAACTTAAAAACGAACACAGCTGCAAGGCAAGCGTAGCGTTTTTAAATATTCTTATATAATGTATAAAATATAGTATGCAATTAATAATTTCTAAGATATAAAATATATTATTACTGCACGTTACAGTAGGTGCCGGAAATTACCTACTTCAAATTTCAAACATGCTTCATTCCGAAGGAACTGAAAGGCTGGCGATTCTTATTATAAACTTCCTACAATACTTTCCAAGCGACTTCTACCTTATATAGCTTTCCACAAAGAAAACCCTCTGCTTTGAAGCCTATTGAATACACACGAGTAAACAATTGCGTTGTGCTGTACTTCACAACTGTACTTCTGTTCCACAGAGCAGGTTAAACTGCACTCTGTGACATACGTAACGAAAATGTAACCGTAAGCAGGATGATAGAAGTGGCGGTGTGTGAGTTACGCAGCTGCGGTTAAACTTTTCCTGCAGTATCGACGATTTCTAGAGATAAACTTCAGATAGTGTTTAATAATCTGTTCACCAAAGGTCGGGCACTTCTGAGAGCTGAAAGACGTCTTTTCGAAGAGCCATCAAACTGACCATGCGTCTGGATACGCTTTTCGTTTGCCATTCCTGAGTGTCATTTCAATAGATTTCTCCTATAAATCTCTATAAAAGCTGCAACATTACATAGTCTGCAGAATTCCGCTCAGCAGAATACACCTGAGTTTTACTTGTTCTGATGTGTAAGGGATGGAAACAACAGGACAGTGTAGTCTGCATAATAAGCTAGAGGACAGTGTAGTCTACATAATAAGCAACAGGACAGTGTAGTCTACATAATAAGCAACAAGAAAGTGTAGTCTACATAATAAGCAACAGGAAAGTCTAGTCTGCATAATAAACAACAGGAAAGTGTAGTCTACATAATAAGCAACAGGACAGTGTAGTCTACATAATAAGCAACAGGAAAGTGTATTCTGCATAATAAACAACAGGAAAGTGTAGTCCACATAATAAGCAACAGGAAAGTGTAGTCTACATAATAAGCAACAGGAAAGTCTAGTCTACATAATAAGCAACAGGAAAGTCTAGTCTACATAATAAGCAACAGGAAAGTGTAGTCTGCATAATAAACAACAGGAAAGTGTAGTCTACATAATAAGCAACAGGAAAGTGTAGTCTGCATAATAAACAACAGGAAAGTGTAGTCCACATAATAAGCAACAGGAAAGTGTAGTCTACATAATAAGCAACAGGAAAGTCTAGTCTACATAATAAGCAACAGGAAAGCGTAGTCTGCATAATAAGCAACAGGAAAGTGTAGTCTGCATAATAAACAACAGGAAACTGTAGTCTACTTAATAAGTAAGCTAGGGTCTGGACAATCCAGAGCTGAAGTTGCTGCAGCACAGCGTACAGCGGCTGTAGAAGCCACCCATATATTTTGGACAATTATCTCTCTTTTCCCTCAGGTAAAGCAGCCGGGGCGCGAGCCTGCTCACTTACTAACCATCGAGTGTCAAAGTCAAGAATAAGTTGAGTGATACCTTCACCCTCTCCATGTCTTCACAGTGAGTGTAGGGAAAACTTAGGCTTAAACTCTCTCTGAAAGCCTTGTTACCAATGAGCTACACGTGTGTGGTTCACGGAGAGGTGTACGTGCTTGAAATATACTTTAGGTCTTCGTGAAAACGTTTCGTCAGTCAGTAATTTGGCACTGGCGATGTTTTCGAGCACGATCTGCACCGTCTGCATGCAGCAGGCAACGTGATTTGTCGTGTTTCCACAAGAAGTGTTTCGTTAATACAGATGGCAACAACTGAAGGGCAGGTGACACGAGTTGGTGGTACAAGACTGCATGTGACTTGTAGATATAGCGTGGCCACCAGATGTGCAAACATTGCACGTAATTCGGGTGAACTTTTGTCTAATTTATTTTAGTGCTATTGTAAAACGAATGGATATAAACGGTTGATGAAGAAGCACGGTTTCTGAAATATCTGTGACAGAATGTTTAGTGATCTGTTAAATTTTGTAGAAATTTTAATCTCGATCTTAATGAAACAATTGTAGGTACAAGAAGCAGGACATAAGCCTATATATTGTAAAAGGAATTGTTCTTCTTTCCTGTGAATATCTTGAACGACTAATTAGTGCCAAAAGTTCGAAATGCAATCTACTTGAAAACTGAACGTTCTTAGGAAACTACATTGTGTAAAGTTTCTCAGGTAATATTTCTGTGTTTAAATCTGGGATATATGTAATATTTCTCTTAAACTTTCATGTTCACACTTAACAAAACAAATACAAAAATGCCGTATTTTGTGATATCCTTTACTCTGACACAACGGAGCAGATACATTTTTGTAAAGCTAATATTTTCTCACCTAGCCGAGAAATCCGCATTACATGGGACCCGAAGGTTCATTGCCGTGTTGATAACAGCCCGAAACTTGTCCCTCTCTTATGCCATATTAATCAAACAAGGCCTTGCAAGCCTAGTTCTTGAAGATCCATTTTATCATTATCCTTCCATCTAGGTCTAGGTCTTCCAAGTGTGTTTTCCGTCATTATGTCCTCAAGAGCCCTGTTTAATATTTTAGTTTCCCTTCACACATGTAACAGGCCTTGTCCTTGATGTGATCACCTGAACAATAACCGACGAGGAGTGTTTATCTTGTACTCGTTCAAATGTCTCCATCCTCCTGTTGCTTCCTCCCTATTAGCCCAAATATTTTCTTCAGCACCTTATTCTAGAACACCCTCAAAGCAACGTACTCCTACAAAACAATTTTTGTAGTAAGAATTAGATGCTTAAGCAGTACTTCACTTTACGTTTGACGTCGCTGACCAAAACCGGGACAGACCTCAGATAAGAAAGCAGCACTTCCGGCAGCAAAACCAACGGGCCCTTGAACAGAAGCACATAACAATGCACGTAATGGGCATTATTAGAAGTCACACCACAAGGGACACGGATAAATACAGTGCCTGTTTTGGTATAAAAGGAAAAAGTATTGATGACAAAGGTAATATAATCTCAGCCCGCGAGCGGATGTGTACAAATACATGCATACATGCACAGCGTCATTACATATGCCATAAGTAAATAAAAGCATTAGACGGTAATAAATAGATTAAATTTATTTATTTCCTTACTCACCAAATTCTTACTCGACATAAAATTATGAAAATTATTTCGATCCTGTGTTTACAATTTTTTATTTACTGCGGGAGATACTATTTCAAAAAGCCCAGGCATGTGGCTGCCAAGTGAATGTTCACGGCCACCCTTTCACCTGTTTCTGTAGGTGTGTGTTCCTGCTTATGTGCGTGTGTGTGTGTGTATGTGTGTGTGCGCGTGTCTGAGTGTACGCGTCTGTATGTTGGCACGATTTTCTTTGTACGTGCGTCTTGATCACTGTCATTAACGATGAAATGTGGATTGATTATGTTCCCTAACAGGGTGTCAGGGTGGTCAGGAAAACTTTTGGACCTAAGACGGAGTAAGTAGCAGAAGGCCGAATAAAACTGCGTGATGTCGAGTGGTGGGGGTTCAAGAACAACATTTTTCGCCAGACGGCATTACGATATTCAAATCAAGAAGGAGGGCAACGGCGGAACATATGACATACAAAACAAGAGAAATGAGCAAAAAAATTTGTCTAAAAATTTTAAAGGGAAGAAGTAGACTTGAAAGACGCTGTCTTAAACGAAAGGACGTTAGAATACTTCTTAACGAAGTACTGTAGATGGGTTCATACTTTAACTGTATGGCTCAGGATTGTCAACAGTTTTCGTCTGTAATGAACATTAGCCTAATAAGGATTTGGGTTACTTAAAAAGTGGTTAAAATAACTGACTCGCTTATCTACTGGTACTACCCAAATACAGTTATTATACCTATCCTTGGAGCTTCCCCGTGTAGCAAACTCAATTCCACGACACGAGGTTTCTTGAACGTGTACTTCGCGCAGATAATCAGATGCAGCATCCTTTGGGAACTCACTGTTGATAGTAACAATAACATTGAAGATTATCGTTAACTGGAATATGACACAATAAGTCTGGTATACAGAGACCGGCGATCTGGAGAAAGGACCAGTTAGCTGCAGTGCCAGACTCGTGTTACGTACGCGGAGACAGGGATTAAATAATGAAGGAGGAGAAGCTAACAAACAGTCCGCATTAACTAGTTAATCAATTTCAAAGCTAAGGATACTGTTATATACTGGCATTTTGATAGCTGTTTGCAATAATCATGGTTTCCAGTGGCATCGTTTCAGGTTTCGAAATTAATTGGATTCCTATCCCAGGCTACAGCGACATGGCAATGAAGACAGTTTCCATAAGGCAACTGCCCTAACAAAGTGAGGTGTTTGAAATCTGCAAAGTAATACTTTCATTTTTACTCGTGTCTATTAAACATAAAGTCCTGTCATCAGACCCACAAGTCTTCACACTAGGAAAAGAAAATAACATAAAAAATCCTGGAAAATTTTCGTATATTCTAATTTCGGGTCATCGATTTAGTTATTAACCTGACCCAGATAGGCCCCATCAAAAAATTTTACAAGATGGGTGGTTAGGTTCTTGTCAATAGGCCACAACTGACGTTGTGATGTGTTTTGCAAACCGCACATGTAAAAATTATAATGATTCATATCAACAATCCACAGATACAAACATTTCAGTTAATAAATATAATACGTAACAGGCTATATTGTTGTGTAACTTGTACACTGTACATATATATATATATATATATGTGTGTGTGTGTATTGTTGTGTAACTTGTACACTGTACATATATATATATATGTGTATATTGTTGTGTAACTTGTACATTGTACATATATATATATATGTGTGTGTGTATATTGTTGTGTAACTTGTACACTGTACATATATATATATGTGTATATTGTTGTGTAACTTGTACACTGTACATATATATATATATGTGTGTGTGTGTATATTGTTGTGTAACTTGTACACTGTACATATATATATATATGTGTATATTGTTGTGTAACTTGTACATTGTACATATATATATGTGTATATTGTTGTGTAACTTGTACACTGTACATATATATATATGTGTGTATATTGTTGTGTAACTTGTACACTGTACATATATATATATATATATGTGTATATTGTTGTGTAACTTGTACACTGTACATATATATATATATGTGTATATTGTTGTGTAACTTGTACACTGTACATATATATATATGTGTATATTGTTGTGTAACTTGTACACTGTACATATATATATATATATGTGTGTGTATATTGTTTACAAATATGGTCGCCGGCCTCGTGTTGGACACCCTAGTTGTAAGCAGTCCCCCCCCCCTTTCTTTTTGTTCACAATGCAAGTTTTCTGTATTGGTGTTGGTTACGTCATCAGTAAAATTAAGAAACCTGTTCGGTGGGGTCCATTCGATTCGGCTAACCTCTATTCCTGGCCCATGCTTTTTTCTTATAACAGAAATAATGCTGACTTACGGAACGTACTTTAGCCAAAAACTAGACAAAGGCTGATGCTCAGTGCATTCGTTGTTCAATAAACACATTTGTCACCAGCTTTCATACTTTAATACAATTCTGCCCTTCATGGTTTCAAATGAAAAGTTTGTCCCATTTGCAATTTGACGAAATGTTTGCTTTCGCCGGCATAGTCCTCACAACTAAGTAAACTGTTCAATTTCCAGTTTTAAACAAAGACAGTGCATACAAGTACGTTTGCGAGACAATTTCATACTCGAAGTAAGGCAAGGGAAAATAATTAACAGCATATTTTGTTGCCCCTTCCACAAAAAGTAAGAGAAGAATATGATTAATAAAATAAATCGTCTAGATACTTATATTGCAAACAGTGAATAATAGAGTAAAGGTAAATCAGTCCCATTACAGACCCGAGGTGCCCAGAGGGTTCCAGGAAGTTAAGGTTCCCAGATTACGTGACAGTGACACAGGATAGTGTTAATGTTGTCAGCCTTACGCACCGGCCGATTTTACCCCCAAGAAATCTTCCTGGTACCCATTTCTGTTAGAGTCTGCGTCGACCCCAGGGCCAGAGTGCGATCGGAAGGATTATGTCAATAAAAAATTCCATTGACACCATCTGGAATTGTGTTTATGTAATAAAAAAAACAATATAAAACGCTGATAACAACAATTTTTGCAGCCTTCCCACGCTTCCATCTCACTATCAATTCATCATCCGCCTGAATAGAATTAAGTCGCCCTGAAAGTACAGGCAGTATATCCCGAACTGTCGGAAATGACTTGTTACACTGAACGGCGTAGTAAACCAAGAAAACGCTATTCGGTTAACATCCGCATAGAGTTCCTGGAAGCTCATACAGTAACTTGTTTCGCAAAGAAAGAAATTTATGCTATCTCGCTTGTAAACCACATGCGTCACAGATCGTGTTTGTGTACAGTTTCCAGTATGCTCCCGCTCTGTCGGACGCTAAATTTTAAATCACTCTTCGTAAGCAGATCGTTAACATAATCCTTCCGATCGCACTATGGCCCTGGGGTGGACTCAGCCTCTAACAGAAATGAGTACCAGAAGTATTTCCTGGAGGTAAAGGCAGCCGGTGCGTAAGGCTGACAACCTTACCACCATCCTGTGCCGTTGTCACGAAATCTGGGAACCTTAACTTCCTGGAACCCTCTGGGCCCCTTCGGGCCTGTAACGGGACTGCTTTACCTTTTACCTTCGTAAGCAGATTTCTGCAAGGGTAACATTTTGCCGGTTATGAAGCGAGCTGTGTCATCGACCTTGACAGTAAGGGCGGATGGAGCAATAAAGTGGAGTCGCTAAGGTAGACTTCTGGATTGTCAGTTCTGGTTGAATTAATGTTGAAACTGAGTGCAAGGCTACGCATTTCCATGTCATAGCACAATAACTGAGGACTCGGTGTCATTGTTTCGAGTCTCCTAGTTAATTTTATCCAAACTGGCCTACCTAGCTGGAGCTATGCAACGAACTGTCTAACTTGGCTTGACAAGTGTCCTGTTGAAAGAAACCTCACAACACCCAAATGCAATATTTTTGAATCGCTATTGGTTTCCAACTGCTTCTCATTCTGAACATTTTCACTCATTCCGCAAAGAGATTCGCTTTAGGTCACAGACATTAGAAGGGTAATGAACTATAAAAAACCTGAAATTTCGGAAAGTAAAAATTGTTTGCAACAACACAAACCTTTCTAAAAATCCCTCCAGGTGTGTGAGACGGAAGGGAAACCCACATAATAAGCCAACACACACTGCACGTTGCTTGATGTAATGGAATAACCATGAGAGAGTGCTAAGTTTCACGACAATAAACCAAACAATGCACAAACTTGTTCTTTAGGTATTTTATATTACAATGTATGCTTAATATACCTACATGTTTCGGTCCGCAAAGGACCATCATCAGGGGACCAAACAAAGTCATATAGCACTAAACCAAATTAGTCACTTTTGTGTACAGCTGACGTGGTGTAGAAGAGTCAGCTCAGAACTGTGCTGACTTTTGTTTAGTACGTAGGCTGATTCTAAGATACTGTATATCAAGTTCCATCAAATTTATGCTTCTGTACACAGAAATGTCTAAATATTAACCATGTAACTCTCTTACACCACGCCACCTGTATACACAAGTGTCTATTTTGGTTTTATGTGTATTACTTTGGCTTGATTCCCGATTATGGTCCTTTGCGGACCGAAACCTATAGGAAGGTGCAGTGTGATATCGTAACACAAATATCTAAGGAACAGTTTTGTGCATTATGCTGGTGAAGTGTCGTGGCATGGTGTCGATAACGCACGGAATGTACACAATAAATTGGTAAGTTCTTATTCATGCTGTAGCTGTGATTATGTCGAATGATTAAGAGCTTTATTACACAACTCACTTCAAGCAACCGGAATAGTACAGTCACTGCAGGGTCTAGACTACAATGTGGGGGATTCGGTGTTTTAATTCAGGCAAGCACAAATTTTTTCTCTTTTGCAAAACGTCAGGCGGTAGCACAGTGGTTAAGGTGCTGTGCTACAGATCGGAAGGTCGCTGGCTCGATCCCAGCTGGTCCAGTTGATTTCTCATTGACATAAAATACTTCCGATCGCACTATAGCACTGGGGTCGACTCAGCCTCTAACAGAAATGAGTACCAGGAATATTTCCTGGGGGTAAAGGCGGCCGGGGCATAAGGCTGACAACTTACCACCATCCTGTGCCGTTGTCACGAAATCTGGGAACCTCAACTTCCTGGAACCCCTTGGGCCTGTAAAGGGATTGCTTGCCTTTTTTATCTCAGTATTTAACCAACTTGATGCACCAAATTTGTTTAACAATAAGTTGTATTTCATGCCTCTACATGTTTCGAGCACATGTACTCATCATCAGGAGGTCAAAATTGCATTACACAGCACTACCAGAGGCTGTGTAATGCAATTTTTACCTCCTGATGATGAACACATGTGCTCGAAACATGTAGAGGCATGAAATAAAACTTACTGTGAAACAAATTTTGTGCATCAGGTTGGTTAAATGCTGAGATAAATATACTGAGATGCACGGTCAACAAAACGTCAAAATTTGGGATTGCTTACCTTTACCTTTACCAAAACGTCAGACCAATTCAAGCCGATCTTAATGCATTCCTTACATCTTTTGTGAGATTTCGCAAGGTTATTTACATTTTTTACCTTGTTTTTAATACTTTCGCTTTAAAACGCCTGAGGATGATCGAATTCTGATCGAAACATGTAGTGTTTGAAATAATAATAAAAGGTTGCGTCGGACGGAAATAGATTGTTTATGAAATTACATGTACAAAATAGGATGGCTAACACGAAATTGTATCCGTTTATGCTCAAAGATTAAGTCACAAATCAACTTTTCGGCTCATATCACGGCATATTCGCGATGTAAACAATTGTATGTAGAAAAATGTGCAAATTGTAAGCTTCATTTGACAATATATATTACGCAAATAGTTTACATATGTGTCGTAATAAGTTCGTAGAGTTTTAGTTCTGTTTTACACGCTTTTTTTTTGTCATTTAACCAATTATTAAAAATTAACTCTTTTACTATGAAACAGGTGAGTTATCATTACTTCCATTGATGGATACGTAGTTGTTCCTGTTTGTTTAAGGTCTGTTCATTGTCCGATATTTATGTACTTATGTCACTAGCAACAATCATCCAGATGAATTACGAATGTTTTGACAACTGCCGGAAGGATACTTTTATGTCACACAACACGGACTAATCAACAGACTTTGGTGAAAATGAAGGCTGAACAAATTTTTTTTGACAGCCTCTCTAGAAATTCCAGGTTTGGAGTCTTCGGAGAACCTGTCGGTCTTTGCTGTGTCAACGGAGACTCAGATATCTGGCCGACTGAATGACCGGCCACTTATCTGTCTGTGAATGGCGTACCAGAATAGAGGCCTAGGATGGCTGGCATACATTGGAGAGGGTACGTAGTCAAACACAATTATGTCAATTAAGATGTTTTAATGACTATAACTAGAAAATTACATGTTTCGGCACTTACTGGCCATCTTCAGGTTTTCAAGAGATAGTAGGACCATAAGTTCTCTTGAAGAAAACCTGACGATGGCCAATAAGTGCCGAAACATGTAGTTTTCTAGTTATGGTAATAAAACATCTTAAGTAATTGACATAATTGTGTTTGACTACATACATACCCTCTCCAGTTTTCAAACACACACACACACACACACACACACAACGGGGATGACACAATTCAAAGGCTGGCATATACATTCATGGGTACGTGGACAAAAAATAATCCTGCGGTCTTCTCACCAAAAGCTTCAGACGCTTCTTGGTAGCATACTCGTCATAACCTTTCTCTTTCTGACTGTAAAGTTTGCAAACACTGAGAAGTCAGTTAATAAATCCTTATTTTAAGCCAGTTTGTTTTAGTGTAATGAAAAACTTGCAAAGAAGTGCCGAGATATCTTATTCAGTCGGCGTCCACTTCCTACTGACTTCGCCGCCTGTACTAGTAAATTCCTTATCTCACTTCTCGTTATTTGCATTACCACACGATGGAAAATAACCCTCCGTAGGCCGCGCGGATACACGCAACTTTTAATTGTTTTTCTCTTTGAATTGAGGAAACTGAACTAATGTACTTCTGAGTAGCTGCCTACATTGCTCCTTAGAAGCCCTTGGAGTGGGTTTCTTGTGTCCAATCGCATTCGTTGGACTGTATTTGGCGGTTTGTATGTGAGAAATACAGCGTCCGTGTGCCTAGTGCTAGTGGCAGTTTCTGGCGGCTGTTGTGGTTCGCCTATACCGAAGTAGTGCAGAGGGTGCCGAGGGTATTCGTGCAATGATATTATGTGATGATGTAAGTGATGTTGACAGCATTAATGACGGGACGGAATACGATGGAAATTATGTTGAACCGAGAGAAGGTGACTCCGTGAGTGCAGAAGAAGCTACGTCAGATTATTATTGTTGCAATGAAATGAACGCTACTGACAGTTGTTTTCACTGGAAAGACTAGACGATGTGGGGTAAGGTAAAAGTTCTACACATTCGACGCAGATTGCAAAATATTACGACAAAATTATCTGGGATTACTGGCCAAGGAAGAACGCATGTAACTGTCTCATTACAGATGAATTTTCAATAAAATTGCTTTGCACACAAATCAACATATTCTTTCATTTTATTGCCGTGCAATACAATATCAATACTTGTTTAAAACCAACAAATTGCACAATATAAGTAAAACATTAAAATCAGATTTTTAAGTTTCACATTAAAACATATTTATATTCCTCCTACATGTTTCGATCCCCATACGGGATCATCCTCAGGGAGTATGCATTATATCGAGAGTGAAGTTACTAAAACAAGTTATTTATATAGCTTATCTGGTAGCATGCGTATTCAGGTGATGCCTATGGAGTCTGGTTTATGCTTATCATCCCCTATGGATGCCCTGGTAGTGTCCTTGGTCGCCAGTGTGGTTATGATAGGCATCACCTGAATACGCATGCTACCAGATAACCTATATATATAACTTGTTTTAGTAACTTCACTCTCGATATAGTGCATACTCCCTGAGGATGATCCCGTATGGGGATCGAAACATGTAGGAGGAATATAAATATGTTTTAATGTGAAACTTAAAAATGCGAT
>Ga0131853_10004114_pt1 | contig 26118 bp, 22 predicted proteins | sample TergutLab28metaG_FD_92764 | JGI IMG/M metagenome (GOLD analysis project Ga0131853, IMG submission 92764) | Labiotermes labralis P1 segment gut microbial communities from Petit-Saut dam, French Guiana - Lab288 P1 (version 2) (version 2) | ecosystem: Host-associated > Arthropoda: Insects >... | reverse complement strand
CCTTACCGACAGCTGGAACGACTAGACGTCTACCGGGAGTATGCTGAGAAGTTAATCGATGCAGGTCTAGCTTACAAATGTTACTGTACCAGCGAAGAATTGGAAGCAGAACGTGAGAAGTTAGAAGCAGATGGGATTGACTACATTCACTATCAGAAGCGTTGCTTAGAAAACCCACCAACGGATAGGTCAGAGTATTCCATCCGTTTTAAGGTACCAGCCGATGTGACTTATAAATTCAACGACATCGTTCGAGGTGAGGTCACCTTTGAATCGGCTGACATTGGCGACTGGGTCATTATAAAAGCCAACGGGATTGCCACTTACAATTTCGCTTGTGTGGTTGACGATGAACGAATGAAGATTTCCCACGTGTTTCGTGGCGAGGAGCACATCACCAATACTCCGAAGCAATTGATGGTGTTTGATGCCTTTAACTGGACGGCACCAACCTATGCACACATGACGTTGATCGTCAACGACGAGGGGAAGAAGTTATCGAAGCGGGATGCAGATACAGTGCAGTTTATTGAGCAGTATGCTAACATGGGCTACCTACCAGAAGGACTCTTTAATTTCATCTCCCTACTTGGTCATTCGCCAGATTCGGAGTCAGAAGTGTTAAGCATGGATGAAATCATTCATACGTTTGATGTGAAGCGTCTATCTAAATCACCGTCGACCTTTGACCGAGCCAAGTTGGCCTTCATCAATACCCAGTATATCAAGGAATTGGATAGCGAGGAGCTACTAGAATTGTGCATGCCTCATCTTATCGATGCGGATATCCTAGCAGCTAAGTCAACCGATTGGGCACTGGAGCTCGTCAACTTATTCCACGATCGCTTAACTTACGGTGGAGAAATTGTTGATTTATACGACGAATTCTTTAGTGAGGACTTTATTCTTTCAAAAGAAGCAAAAGATTTCATGGCGACCATTTCAGAGACAGGCGCGGGGACGCTTCAGGCGTTTAAAGAATCACTAGGGTTACTGGAAGAGTTTTCTCCAGAAGGGATCAAGGGTGCTATCAAACAAGCAGGGAAAAGCTCTGAAGTGAAGGGGAAAAATTTATTTATGCCTTGTCGGATTGGCGTGAGTGGGCAGATGCATGGACCAGACCTGCCAATGATGGTAGCTTTACTTGGTCGTGAGGTTGCTCTAGAGCGATTGGACGTTGTGATTAAAGTGTTAGCGGAGGGTGTTTAATATGGCTAAAGGATATTTACTTATATTGATTGGCGCTGTCCTTTCAACCACATTGCTTATCCCGCTTCCTCCAGCTCTGATGCAAATTTGGGGAAGGTTAACTTTTTTAGGGTATTTGATTATTACTTTTGGTTTGCGAGGGATCAATGGAAGTGCGAAAGAATTGCAAAGCGCTAGATTTTTCCTTTTGACGACCCTATTAATCCAAATTGCTACGCCTTGGTTACCACAGCTATTTGGTGGGAGTTTGCATGTGAGATTTTTGCTAGCCATGACGCAAATCTTTTTTATGATTGGGATTTTCTTTTGGTTGTTTAAATCGGAATACATGTGGTCACCACGTGGTGATAAGCGTCTGGATTTGCTTATTTATAGTGGGGTTTCAGTGCTTTACTTTGTCGTCTACGCTCTCTTTTTATCACCAATGATTGGGATTTCTTTTCCCGGACTTGATCGTTTGACTTTGTTGCGGGTGTTCCAATTTTTCAATATTTTTTATTATGTGGTGTTGTGGTTTACATTGGCAAAGTTGTATATGGAAGCCCGTAGGGAAAGCTAAATGACAGGAAGTTAAGAAGGGGCTATCTCGTTAAGGAAATATGGCAAACATTGAGAAAAGTCATCGGTTACTGATCGATGACTTTTTTAACTCTTTCTCGCGAGACAGCACCTTTTGATGGATATTGATGTTATCACAAGGCATAGGTACATAAGTTAAGAGCATGGACGTCATATATTAGTAGCAGTGATTAAGATTACGGTTGTCACCGAAAGGGGAGGTAGACATGGCAGATTTGAGAAATGTAAGTAACACACAGGTGAGCAACGCACGATTTATTCTGCAGTTTTTTAGGGACAAGGGGTGGACAGACGAAGCCATTATGGGGATGTTAGGTAACATTCATGCAGAATCAGGGATTGTGCCGGATATTGATGAGCGCGGTGGTGGCGGTGGCTACGGGATTGTTCAGTGGACGCCGAAGTCGAAATTGGTGGATTGGGCAAAGGGCAAAGGGCTGGACCACCGGGCGTTAACGGTACAGTGCATGCGGATTCAGTGGGAGCTTGATAACGGACACCAGTTTTATTCGACCACGACCTATCCCATGACGTTCCGGCAGTTTTCTAGGAGTACGAAAGACCCCGCCCATTTAGCGATGGCTTTTATGTACAATTACGAGCGGCCTTTTAGTTTGAATCAGCCGGGGCGGGGTCAGTTAGCTCTTGCTTGGTTTGAGAAGTTGGTTATGGGTGGCGATGGTAGCTTGTCATCGGGAAATAATACGTCTGGACCGACGCCGAATACGTATACCGTGAAGTCAGGGGATACGTTGTCGGGGATTGCTACTCGGTTTGGAACGACGGTGTCGAAACTGCAGTCCCTCAATGGGATCAAGGATGCCAATAAAATTTTTGTGGGTCAAGTGTTAAAGTTAAACGATTCTGGGTCGACCTCCTCTAACGGGAATTCGAGTGGTAGCAATAACACGACCAGTAGCGGAAATACGTATACGGTCAAATCTGGTGATACACTATCAGGGATTGCTGTGCGATTTGGGACAACCGTCGCAACGTTACAGTCGTTAAATGGGATCAAAGATGCGAATAAAATCGTGGTCGGCCAAGTATTGAAGCTACCGACAGCTAGCTCTAATACCGGCTCGTCATCAAGTTCATCGTCGACGACCGTCAACAATAATTTTTATACGGTCAGAAAAGGTGATACCCTATCTGGTATTGCTACTAAATTTAATACCACGGTGGCAAGATTACAGTCGCTTAATAATTTGAAAGACGTTAATCGGATTTATGTCGGTCAAGTATTGAAGGTGAAAGCGACGACGACGAGCTCAACGGGAGCACCAGCGACTTACACCGTTAAAAAAGGTGACACGTTATCTGATATTGCGTTGAAATATGGCATGACTGTGTCGAAATTGCAGTCCCTCAATGGGATTAAAGATGCGAATCGGATTTACGTGGGTCAAGTGTTGAAGTTGAGGTAGACGATGCCCACTTTGGCAGTCGTTGTGTTTCAAAATGCTTTCTTTTAAGTTTTAATGATGTGCTTTATGGATGACGAAGTGTAAAAGTAGCTATAATAATGCTATAATGTTCTTTAGGATCGTTTCAGTTATTAAAAAGATCGGTTATGAACTGAGTAAAAAAATGAGGAATGATAGAATGAAAAAACTATTGAAAACAACGCTTGCTTTAGGTTTACTTGCATCAACCCTATTTACAAGTGTCACCGTGTTTGCGATGGATGTAATTATTGAACCCTTGTCAGAGTGGTCAGAAGAAGACCTTGAGCTACTCAGAGAACTAGAGGGTGGAGAAGAACTGATTCTCTGCTTAGAAAACAATGCGGCGGCTCCAGAAAACTGTCGATACCTCTTAACTCGAATTAGTGGATTTGAAGACGCAAATATTGTGATTGAAGGAGAAGATGGCTACATTGGTATTACGACACTCTCAGAGGTTTTAGACCAAGAGAACAATTTAGAACTTCCGACTGAACCGGTTAATGAAACGGTAGCTGAAGAAATAGAAGAGAATAGCCACAACCTTTTTGTTATCGGTGGAAGTGTTGGTGTTATTGTAGCCATTCTAGTTCTTTATCAATTAACTAGAAACAGAAAAAAGAACAAATAAAATTCTCTTCAGACTGTTGACGGCTCGAAAGAGGCCATTCTCATCAAAACATCAACATTTCCTGATTTTAGGCTAATTGTTGATGTTTTTGGGTTGGAAATCGGGGAATTGGCAGCTAAAACTATCAGGTAAACCGTTTTTTAAGAGAAAACCTGATAGTTTCGCCCCTTTTCAGAGCTGAAACGTGCTCTGAAACATCAACATTTCCTGATTTTAGGCTAATTGTTGATGTTTTTGGGTTGGAAAACGGGGAATTGGCAGCTAAAACTATCAGGTAAACCGTTTTTTAAGAGAAAACCTGATAGTTTCATCCCTTTTCAGAGCTGAAACGTGCTCTGAAACATCAACATTTCTCGGTTTTAACCATTTGTTGATGTTTTTAGACGCCAGAATGATAAAAAGCACGATATTTTATCAGGTAAGCATCAATTTCGCTCTTTACCTGATAATTTACTCCTCCTTGGTGAAAGTTTCTATCTTATTTGTTATCATCCTATAAGAGAACACTGTCGACGAAGGCAACTTCGTTGACAGTTTTTTATATCTGAAATTTTGATAATAGAAGATATCCATAACCCTTCTTGTGCTTTCAGCTTAAATAGCTCAAAACGACTTTCTTAATGGAAGGTTGTTTTTAACTTGCGTCAGCCAGTCGACATTGATATACTAAAAGTCGACAAAAAAGGTTTTGAAGGTTGTAAAAAGTTAACAGTCAACTGAAACAGAGGAGTTTTAACATGGCACGTGACAAGCAAGCGTACACGCCGATGATACGGCAATATTTAGAGATCAAGGATAATTACGAGGATGCTTTTTTATTTTTTAGGCTCGGTGATTTTTACGAGTTGTTTTTTGAGGATGCTATTCTCGCTGCTAAGGAGCTTGAAATTACGCTAACGGCTCGTTCTTCCACCAACGATCCGATTCCCATGTGTGGGGTGCCTCATCATGCGGCCGATGGCTACATTGATAAATTGATCGCCAAAGGATACAAAGTAGCGATTTGCGAGCAAATCGATGATCCGAAAGAAACCAAGGGGATGGTTCGGCGAGCGGTGACCAATGTGATCACGCCAGGGACCGTGACGCGAGGACAAGCGTTAAGTGAGAAGGAAAATAATTATTTGGTCGCCCTAGAAGAAGCGGGAGCCGATTTTGCTGTGGCTTACGCCGATCTTTCTACCGGAGAATGCTTTGTAACGCTGGTATCTGCTGGGGAGCTGATGACAAAGTTAGTGGCCTTAGAGGCAAAGGAGATCGTGGCGGCAGATGGTTTTGATTCAACTGTGCTATCTAATTTAATGGGGTTACGTCAAATGGTGCTGTCTCACGAAGAAAACAACGCGTTGCCCCTTCAATTTGAGCATTTGGCGAAAAATGTACTGAATCAGGACCTATACGGTGTTTTCGGACGCCTTGTTAACTACATTATGAAAACGCAAGAATCCGCGTTGCTATCCTTACAAGAAGTCCGGTTAACCAACTCAGACGATTACATGCGTCTTGATCACAACTCTCGTACGAATCTGGAGCTGACTCAAACCATTCGCCACAAAACGCGCAAAGGCTCGTTGTTATGGCTTCTGGATCAGACGGAGACGTCCATGGGCTCACGCCTACTGAAGCACTGGACCCTGAATCCCCTTCGGAAGCTAGACCAAATCAATCAGCGCTTGTCTCACGTGGAAGAATTCAAACATAATTTAATGAACTTAGAAGCCTTTCGTCGCGGGTTAGACGGCGTTTACGATTTGGAGCGCCTCATTGGTCGAGTGGCGGCGAAGTCGGCCAATGGTCGTGATCTCCTGCAGCTAGCCGTTTCCTTGGAGCGTTTGCCGGAGCTTGGAGGGCTACTGGGGCAAATTTCTCCAAAAGCTCTTTCGGAACGACCTTTTATTAATGTGGCTGACGTCCCGATGATGATCCGGTCTGCCATCGTCGATGACGTAGGGATTCAAATTAAGGAAGGAGGCATCATCAAAGACGGCTACAACGTGCAGCTTGATGAGTACCGTCACGTGATGAAAAATGGGAAAGACTGGATTTTGGAGCTGGAACAAAAGGAACGAGAACGTTCCGGAATCAAATCCCTGAAAATCAAATACAACAAAGTGTTCGGTTACCACATCGAAGTGACAGCCTCTAACTTGCACCTAGTCACCGATGAGCTAGGCTACGTCAGAAAACAGACCCTAGCAAATTGCGAGCGTTACGTTACCACAGAACTGAAAGAAAAAGAAGACATCATTTTAAATGCTAGTGACCGCGCCATCCAACTGGAATATGAATTGTTTACCGACCTTCGTGACCGATTAGATGCCTACGTCGGTGCAGTTCAAGAAAATGCCGCCAATGTGGCTTATTTCGACGTGATGGCTAGCTTTGCCTATGTAGCAGCGGAGCACGGTTACGTGAAACCGGAAATGACCACCGATGATGTGATTGACATTACGGGAGGTCGGCACCCCGTTGTGGAACGTGTCTTAGGGTCAGAACCTTATGTGGATAACGATTGTGTGATGACGTCACAATTGTCCATGTTTTTGATTACCGGGCCAAACATGGCAGGTAAGTCGACGTATATGCGGCAGGTGGCATTGATTGCTTTAATGGCTCAAATCGGTGCCTTTGTACCAGCGACTCGGGCAAAGCTGCCGGTATTTGATCAAATCTTTACTCGGATTGGGGCTGGGGACGATTTAACCAGCGGTCACTCGACCTTTATGATGGAAATGATGGAAACCAATTATGCCTTAGGTCATGCCACAGAAAACAGCTTGATTTTATTAGACGAGATCGGAAGAGGGACCGCCACCTTTGATGGGATGGCACTGGCTCAAGCCATTATCGAATACATCCACGATAACATTGGAGCAAAAACCTTGTTCGCGACCCACTATCACGAGTTGACCAATTTAGAACAGGAATTACCAGGACTGGAAAATCTACACGTTAGGGCGAAAGAGCACAATGGAAACTTGATTTTTATGCATAAAGTAAGTCCAGGGGCCAGCGACCGTTCCTACGGAGTTCACGTGGCACGGATTGCTAAGTTGCCAGAAGTGGTTACCGAGCGAGCCAAAGCGTTACTAGAGAAGTTTGAACGTGAAGGAACGCGAAGTGGAGGAGGCACTAGTATAAATGGTCATCCAGCGATAATTGAACAAGCTGAACCAAGCCGTTATGGGGAGATCGTTGCTAAGTTGGCTGATATTAACGTTAATGAACTAAACCCTGTTCAAGCCTTAGTTGCTTTGTCAGAGTTAAAAGACGCCTTAAAATAAGGCGAAAAGTGTCTGAACAGGCACTTTGAGGGTGTTGACAAATAAGCTAGACCCTTCGATAATCGAAATAAATGATTAGCAAAGGATCAAAAAATGTAATTTGTTGACCAAATAGCCCCCTCTTTTAACATCCAGGACTTGAAAACATCAACAAATGCCTCGAAATAGCAAAATGTTGATGTTTTGACTACTTGGTAGATTGAAAGGCTCTCTGAAACTATCAGGTTTTTTCTTAAAAAACGGTTTCCCTGATAGTTTTGGCTGTCAATTCCCCAATTTCCACCTCAAAAACATCAACAAATGTCTCGAAATAGCAAAATGTTGATGTTTTGACTGCTTGGTAGGTTGAAAAGCTCTCTGAAACTATCAGTTTTTTTCTTAAAAGGCGGTTTACCTGATAGTTTTGGCTATCAATTCCCCAATTTCCACCTCAAAAACATCAACAAATGCCTTGAAATGGCAAAATGTTGATGTTTTGAATACATTGTTACAAAAAACGATGATTAGCTCTTTCGAGTTCGTCAACGGTCTGAAAGTGTCTGAACAGGCACTTTTTTTGTCTTTTTTGAAAAAAAGTGTTGACCAAGTGAAATCTTCGTGCTATACTTCAAATTGTAGTCAAGCACAAGATAATTTGCTTAACACAGTAGTGAAGTGGACTCCCCCTAATCCACTTCACTACTGTGTTTTTTGTTGCCTTTATTAAATAGCGCTGCTTGTTTTTTCCTTGTCCCATTTTTCTAGAGGATGTCAAAAGCTTAGTGTGAACAAATTTCCTATCGATTTTTGGAGAAAGATAGGACGAGTTAGCAAAAAATAAAAAAAATTGAAAAAAAGTGTTGACCGACTAAAATCTTTATGCTATACTTCGTATTGTAATTAAGCACTTGATACAAATTGCTTAACACAGTAGTGAAGTGGACTCCCCCTAATCCACTTCACTACTGTGTTTTTTACTGCCTTTTTTTTGAGAAAAAATCTCATTTGGAAATCTGTTAAAAATAGTTCGATTCTTAGGGAAATATGTTATAATAGCGTTATCTTACTACGTGGTAAGGAGGGATGGGTTTGGAAACGGTACTAGTCATTGTGCAGGATGGCTTTAAATTTGACCTTAAACTATTTGAAAAGTTAAATGAAAAACGTAAAGTCTATGTTGCAGAAGGCATTGATCATGCTGAGGAAATTGTTAGGGAAAACAACATTGATATTTTTATCGTAATCATGAATGGACAGATTACCTCTTCAATGTGGAGGTTTATTAACAAAATTCATGAAATGCATTCAGAAATGACCCCTTTTATTTTTGCTTATGAAAAAATGACCCCCGAATTGAACGAGCAAGCCATTGAACGATCGAGCTGGTTTTGTGTTCCTTATCCCATTGATCATGAAAGACTATTAAATGTGATCGAGAAACGAGCGATGAAACTGGTGTCCATGCTTGATGTTAAAACCATCATGTTAAAAACAGAACGTGAAGGAAAGATCATCCCGATTAGAACCATCCGACGTGTTGATCGATATAAAACGAAAAACATCATCGTACATAGACGTGATCCCGAAACCTTAGAAGAAACGAAAGAACTTTATACCTATGGCTTCTCTTTGGCCAACTTCCTTAAAGAACATGGCTTGGAGCGATATTTTAAACAAGCGAATCAACACTGTTTGCTCAATGTCGCAGACGTTGACCTTGTTCAGTCAGGGAAGATGAAGATTGTTCTAAAAGATGGAACGATTATCTCGACCAGTAGAAAACACATTAAAAACTTTAAAATATAAGGAGGAGTAGGTGACCCATGGATATAAACTTTATTCTTAGATTTTCTGTGCAAAAAGCCATTGAACTATTAGCTTTTTATTTAGTTTTAGCTAATCTGACTGGCAAAGGTTTGAAATTAGGGTTTAGAAGGTTGTATGCAGGAAAGCAATGGTATTACTACGAGAACATCGCTTTATTTTTTGCTTACTTGGCGGTGATAACCGTCCTTAGATTGCAGTTTGGTCATATGGCAGAACTGGTTTCCTACGCTTCAATACCATTTATTAGCTTAATTTTAGCTAAAAGCTCGGATTTTAAAAAAGCATTTTTGGCCAATGCTTTCACTTTTGTCGCGGTGGCAATCGTTGCACTAATCTATCTCTTCTTGATTTCCATCCATCCGCTCATCAATTCTAGCTTGGTTTTAGTTATCGTCATGCTGGCTGTTTGGCAAATGTATTTTTATAAAACATACAAGTATCTAGCAAAGAGGAAAATGTTGCTTAACTTGGTGACTTTGGTCGCGATTATATTCTACTTTTTTATTCTGCTTTCAGGTCTTCACCAACATCTCTTTTTGCTAATAGTTTCGCTATTTTCGTTTTATGTCAGCGTTAAATTACTGACCAATAAAGGCATCGAAAAAGAGCGGTTAAAAACGATGGACTTTATTTCCAATGCCACTTACGGGGAACTCCTGTTGTTTTTAAGAGAGCTGGCCAATACTCATCGGAAAACAGACCATATAGAACATCTTATAATGGAAGACCAGCTTCTCGATCCTAGACTAGTTGAGGCACTATCTAGCAGATTGAAACAGTTTAAGAAAGAGCAGGTCATTGGTGACGGTGCTTGCCAAATCATCAATGGCAACATCCAAGTCAGCATTGTTAGTAAGGAATGGATGCAAGAAAAAAACAGCAACGATCTTAGCTGATTGCGCTGTTTTTAATTTTTATTGGCAAAACATGGGAAACGCCCAGCAGATACTCAGGGGTTCAATTCCAATCGATAGGGCCTCAGCCCCAATATAAGTCGTCGCTGCAATCCCAGCCAATAGTAATAAATTTCTCATGGCCAAAACTCCTTTCAAAATTTCTTTATAGTCAATTGCAAAAAGCTCTTCATAATATCGCCAAACACGTAAAATCACCATTTTGGCGATAGTTTTCACTCGAAAAGCTCTTCATAATATCGCTAAATCCATGAAATCACTGTTTTGGCGATAGTTTACGCTCGAAAAGTTCTTCGTAATATCGCCAAACACGGAAAATCACTGCTTTGGCGATAGTTTCGCCTTTTCGCAACTGCCTATTTCTTTATAGAAAACTCCCTAACCCTAGATTACCACATAAAAGCAAAAAAATCACTAAAAGCTGTCATATATTACCTTAAAACGTCGAATTTAGAGCAAGTCGAAATTTCGGCTTTTTTTATGATATCCTAAACAAGAAGGCGACGGTATGTGTAAAAAAGTTCGTTTTTTAGCATATTCTGCCATTAACGATTAGGAGGAATAGCCATGTGGGTTTTTAGTGAGCCAGTTAAGAGTCAACAAGAAGTGGAAAATTTCCAATTGAAGCGTGAGAAATTTATGGAGATACATGGGTTGATTAGGGAAGCGGTGGCTTGTATAGGAGAGATGGATGAGACGGAACTTAGGTCAGTAAAGTCAGAAATGTTTTTTGATGAGACCCTGATCCGATTTGAAGCCTTTTTACAACAGCACGCTAAGGAGCTTGATCTTTTAGTAAGTAAAAGCACGTTAGCAAGGTTTAATCGTAACGTTGAAACCCTATACAACCTTTTTGATACGGTATATGTTAGTTAGAAGGAAAATAGGATAAGATAAGTGATGTGATTGCTGCTAGTCAGTGACATCGCTTATTTTTATTTTCCAGGCAGAGATTCATTTGGAAAACTGCTGGAAATGGTGTATAATAGATGGACTACGAGCTTTGCTCGATATGGTCCATGAACAGACGTTAATAAAGCAGGTGAAGAAGATGAAAGTAATCTTATTAGAGGACGTGAAGGGGAAAGGGAAAAAAGGCGACATCAAGGAATTTCCAACGGGTTATGCCAATTTTTTAATTAAAGGAAAAAAAGGCGTAGAGGCAACCCCTGGAAATTTAGAGAAACTTGAGCGCCAAAAACAAGAAGATCAGGCCTTTGCAACCGCGAAATTAGAAGATGCTGTTGCTTTTAAAGGAGTCCTTGAAAAAGCAGAAGTTGTGATTAAAATGAAAGCAGGAGATAACGGTCGTGTTTTTGGTTCAGTTAGCTCAAAAGCCATCGTTGATGCTTTTAAAGAACAACATAACATCACACTAGATAAGCGTAAAATCGATCTACCGAATGACATTAAAGGATTAGGGGTAGCACAGGTTCCAATTAGTCTGCATGCTGAAGTAAAGGCAACCCTTGTTGTTAACGTTGAAGCATTGTAAGGAGAAGTAAGAGCATGGATTTGACGAATACAAGAAACTTGCCTCACAATACGGAGGCAGAACAAGCCGTTCTTGGTGCCATGATGCGCTCTCCTCAGCAAGTGGATGACATTAAACTTCGTTTGAAAAGCGAAGATTTTTACCATGCACAACATCAACTCATGTACGAAGCCATGCTATCGTTGGTTGATCGTCAGACCGCGATTGACTCTACCACGTTAACTTCTGTCCTGCACGATTACGGTCGTTTAGAAGAAGTAGGTGGAGCGCCTTATGTGCTAGCTGTTTTTGAGAGTGTGACGACCCTTGAACATACCGAACATTATGTGAACTTGATGGTGGAAAAATCCATGTCACGGAAAGTGATTGAGCGCGCCCACCAATTAATTGACGCCGCCTACGATCCAGAAGTACAAACGGATCGGTTACTAGACGATGCTGGCCGACTATTTTCTGATTTAGAAGCTCATACTAAAAACGAAGGGTTCAAAAAAATCGACGACGTGTTAAAAGACTACGTTACCAACTTGGAACAATTATCGAAACAAGACGGCGAAATTACAGGACTTCATACGGGATTTGACGCCCTTGATAAAATGACTTCTGGTTTACAAAAGAACGATTTAATCATTGTAGCGGCACGTCCAGCCATGGGGAAGACAGCTTTTGCTCTAAACGTGGCTCAAAACGTGGCGAAGCTAAACGAAGCCAACGTCGCCATTTTTAGTTTAGAAATGGGTGCCGAACAATTGGTTGGAAGGTTCTTAAGTGCAGAAAGTCGGATCGACTCGTATAAACTTCGTACCGGCAAATTGGAAGTCGACGATTGGCGCTCCTTAAAAATTGCCACCGATGTCTTAAGTACAGCGCGTATTTTTATTGACGACACTCCGGGGATTAAAATTGGTCAATTACGTGCCAAATGCCGGGCGTTGCATAAACAACATAAACTGGGACTTGTGGTGATTGACTATTTGCAGCTCATGCAAGGAAATACCGGCGGATTGAACCGCCAGTTGGAGATTTCTGAAATTTCCCGGACCTTAAAAGAAATTGCCAGAGAATTCGAAATACCAGTGGTTGCTCTGTCGCAGCTGTCACGTCAGGTGGAATCAAGAGAAGATAAGCGTCCGGTGATGTCGGACTTACGTGAATCAGGAAGTATCGAGCAAGATGCGGACATTGTCACCTTCTTATTACGAGAAGATTATTACCGTAAGCCCGAAGAGCCAAAAGATAACATGGTTGAAATTATCTTCGGGAAACACCGAAACGGCTCAACTGGATCCATTAAACTTGGATTTAGAGGGGAACATGCCCGTTTCGAAAACTTGGTTTATATGCCAGAAAATAGCATACCGCAAGGTTAGAAAAAATTTAAGTAAGGGATGATTAAACATGTTTGAACGACTAGACGTCATGGAAGAACGTTACGAAAAAATTAACGAGCTGATGAGCGATCCGAGTGTGACGGCGGACATTAGCAAACTAACAGAGTTATCAAAAGAACAGCGAAGCCTAGAAGAGGCGGTGCAGGTTTACCGTGAATACAAAAGCGTCAAACAACAAGTTTCAGATTTAACAGAAATGTTGCAAGAGGACGACCCTGAAATCAGGGAAATGGCAGAAATGGAATTGGAAGAGTTAAAGCCACAGCTGCCAGACTACGAAACGCAGTTGGAAATTCTATTAATTCCAAAAGATCCCAACGACGATAAAAACGTCATCGTTGAAATTCGTGGGGCAGCTGGTGGAGACGAAGCCAATATTTTTGCTTACGACCTTTACCGGATGTATACAAAGTATGCGGAAGCCAACGGTTGGAAAATCGAGTTAATGAATGCGGATCACACCGAATCAGGTGGTTTAAGCCAAGTAGAATTTATGATTTCAGGCGATTCGGTTTACTCTCACATGAAATATGAATCTGGCGCACACCGGGTGCAACGGGTACCAGCAACGGAATCACAAGGGCGGATTCACACGTCGACGGCAACGGTTCTTGTCATGCCAGAAGCGGAAGATGTGGACGTTGAAATTAGTATGAATGAAGTACGTGTGGACACCTTTTGTTCCTCTGGTGCAGGTGGTCAGTCGGTTAATACAACGAAATCGGCGGTACGCTTAACCCATGAACCAACAGGGATTATTGCTTCTTGTCAGGATGGAAAAAGTCAGCATGAAAACAAGGCAAATGCACTGAAAGTATTAAAGGCACGTATTTATGATCATATCATGCAAGAACAGCTTGAAGCTGAAGGGGCAGAGCGTAAGTCAAAAATCGGTAGCGGTCAGCGTTCAGAAAAGATCAGAACCTATAACTACCCGCAAAACCGTGTGACGGATCACCGCATCGGTTTTACAATTCAACAATTGGATCGCGTCATTGAAGGAAAGCTTGATGCAGTTATTGAAGCATTAATTACAGAAGAACAGAAAGAAAAGTTGGCGGCTGGATAAAAGTCGCTTTTTAGATCTAAGGTGAAGGATATTTTTCAAAAAAAGGGAGAGGACGTAACAATGAGTAAAAAACCGGTAGCACTCATTATCATGGATGGATTTGGATTGCGCGACGAGCAAGCGGGAAATGCGATCGTTCAAGCAAAAACACCAAACTATGATACCTATTTAGCTAGGTTCCCACACACAACTTTAACCGCAGCCGGTGAAGCCGTTGGATTACCAGACGGCCAAATGGGAAATTCCGAAGTTGGGCATCTAAACATTGGTGCGGGACGCACCGTATATCAATCGTTGACACGGATCAATTTAGCTATACGGGACGAGCGTATTGATCAAAACAGCGTTTTGAAAGACGCCTTTCATCAGGCAAAGGTCGCAGGAACTAAAGTTCACATCCTGGGACTTTTATCGGATGGTGGGGTGCATTCTCACGTGGATCATATGGTGGCTTTGATGAAAGTCGCAAAGAAAAGTGGTCTTGATCAGGTATACGTTCATGCTTTTTTAGATGGTCGCGATACAGCACCGAATTCAGCACTGGGACTTACTCAGGATTTTGAAGCAAGTCTTGAAGCCGTTGGAATGGGTGAAATTGCTACGGTGAGTGGACGCTATTTCAGTATGGATCGAGATAAAAATTACGATCGCACGCAAAAAGCATACGACGCCATGACCATCGGGACAGGTGGAAAAGTGAGGTCGGCAGTAGAAGGGATTAAGGCTTCTTATGAGAAAGAAATTTTGGATGAATTTGTCGTTCCTTTTGTCGTTAATGAAAAAGGCTTAATTGAAAGTGGTGACGTGGTCATTTTTGCTAACTTCAGACCAGATCGTGCACGCCAAATTGCTTTTGGGCTGTCGAATCCAAAAGGAGTGGGAGCAGATGCTAAAACCGTGGCGTTGGATGTGAGTAAAGGACCGAAAAATATCCATTTTGTATCGATGATGAATTACGGTGCTGGCATTAAGGGATCCATCGTTTTCGAGCCAGTGACGCTGACCAACACGTACGGTGAAGTAATAGCAGATCATGATTTGAAACAACTTCGCATCGCTGAAACCGAGAAATACGCCCACGTGACCTTCTTTTTTGATGGTGGGGTAGACAAAGAGCTAAAAGGAGCAACCCGCGTACTCATCGATTCCCCAAAGGTGGCGACCTACGATTTGAAGCCAGAAATGTCGGCTTACGAAGTAACGGCTGCGGCTTTAGAAGAAATCAACAAAGGTGTTTATGACACCATCGTTTTAAACTTTGCTAATCCAGACATGGTTGGTCATACTGGTAACCTGTTAGCTGCCGTTCGAGCAGTAGAAGTGGTAGACGAATGCTTAGGTCAAGTGATCGAGGCAATTCTAGCTAAAGATGGCATCGCCATCGTTACGGCTGATCATGGGAACGCTGAACTCATGGAAAGCGAAAGTGGCAGACCTCATACGGCCCACACAGCAAATCGAGTGCCCATGATTGTGACGAAAGAAGGCACCCTCTTACGTGAAGGTGGTAGCCTTTGTGACATTGCCCCAACCATGCTAGCCTTACTCGGTGTTGATCAACCGGAAGAGATGACAGGAGCGACCATGATTAAAAATTAAACGGGTGAAAGCAACGCTGAGAAATTAACGTTGCTTTTTTCGTGATTATAAAGCAAAATAGTTTCGACAAAAGGGTTGTGAGAGGCTTTCTCGAATGTTACAAAAAAGAGGTTCGCAAGCAAGTGAATAAATGCGCATATTTCTTGGCGTATTTTTTACTATTTTTTGGCCGAAACTTTCATTGACAAACAGGGAGCTTTCCGGTAATATCAGTAGTGTTAAAATTTACATATAATTTATAAATGTGATGTATGATTAGACTATCATGGGGATGGTGCCAGAAAAGGAAGTGTCGTCTGTGTCAAAAAAATTAGTTATTGTAGAGTCACCTGCTAAGGCAAGGACCATTGAAAATTATTTAGGAAAAGACTACGTTGTTTTATCAAGCGTTGGTCACATTCGTGACTTAGCAACAACTGGTCCAGGTGGACTAGGTGTGGACGTTGAAGATGAATTTAAACCGACTTATAAAAATACCACAGGAAAATCGAAAGTCATCAAAGAATTAAAGCATGCGGCTAAAAATGCCTCTGACGTTTATTTGGCAACTGACCCGGATCGTGAAGGGGAGGCCATTAGTTGGCATTTAGCTGACGTTTTAGATGTGGACGTTAACCAAAAAAATCGGGTGGTTTTTAATGAGATTACGAAAAGCGCGGTCAGGTCAGCTTTTGAAGAGCCACGTAAAATCGATATGGATTTGGTTCGTTCTCAGGAAAGCCGCCGTATTTTAGATCGCATCATCGGTTTTAAATTAAGTAAGTTGCTCCAAAATAAAATTAAAAGCAAAAGTGCCGGTCGTGTTCAATCGGTGGCGCTTCGTTTAATTGTTAACCGAGAGCGTGAAATTGAAGCGTTTGTGAGTGAAGAATATTGGCACATTCATGGCTTATTTTCAGCAGGCGCCTCTAAAATTGAGGCTGAATTAGTTAAGCTGAAAAATAAAAAGTTAGCCATTGCTAATGAAGCAGAAGCAAAGGTGCACATCGATGCTCTAACAGCACCTTATGTCATTCGTAAGATTGAGAAGAAAAACCGTAAAAAATCTCCAAAACCACCGTTTATTACATCAACCTTGCAACAGGAAGCCAGTTCGAAGCTGGGCTTCAATGTGAGAAAAACCATGTCAACGGCTCAAAAACTGTATGAGGGAATTAGTGTTGGTGGCGAAGCTGTCGGGTTAATTACCTATATGCGTACAGATTCTACCAAGTTATCAGATTCCTTTGTGGGAGAAACGAAAGATTTCTTGAAAAAGCAATACGGTGATAAATTTGTTGGTAAAGGAACCACCGGGAAGCAAAGTAAAAATGCTCAAGAAGCCCACGAGGCCATTCGCCCATCTTCTGTTACCCGAACGCCAGATGAGATTAAGTCTTTCTTGAAACCGGATGAATTTAAACTCTATAAATTAATTTGGGAGCGTGCGGTTGCATCGCTCATGACGGCTGCAACGGTTGAGGCAACAGCCATTGATATTACCTCAGGTGACTACACCTTCAGAGCTAACGGTCAAATCTTGATCTTTGACGGTTACTTAAAAGTGTATAGCTACGAGAACACGAAAAACGAATTATTGCCGGCTGACTTGTCAGAAGGCATGGAAGTCGCATTAGATAAGGTTACCCCAAGCCAGCACTTCACTCAGCCGCCTGCTAGATACTCAGAAGCACGCTTGATCCGTGAGATGGAAGAACTTGGAATTGGGCGACCATCCACTTATGCGCAAACGATGGAAACCTTAAAAATGCGTGGTTACGTTGACTTGGAAGAGCGCCGATTTAAACCAACAGAACAGGGGACGTTAACCAGTGACAAATTGGATGAGTTTTTCTCTGGTGTCATTAACGTGGAATACACGGCTAAAATGGAAGAAGGCTTGGACGACATTGCTGAAGGATCCAAAGTGTGGCACGTGGAATTGAAAGACTTCTACGATCACTTCATTCCATTGGTTGACAATGCTAACGAAAAAATGGAAAAAATCGCACCGAAAGAAGTGGGCGAAGACTGTCCAGAATGTGGCCATCCCTTAGTGGTTCGTCGCGGTCGCTACGGTGAATTCGTGGCCTGTAGCAATTACCCAGCATGTAAACACATTAAAAAAGATGCCACAGCTGGTGTAACTGAAGACACTAGTACGGGTGTTACTTGTCCAAAGTGTGACGCTGGTGAAATCGTCATGAAGCGCTCAAAACGTGGACGTATTTTCTACGGTTGTAACCAATACCCGAAATGTGATCAAGCGTACTGGGACAAGCCAATTGATAAAAAATGCCCGCAATGCGAGAGCGTCTTGACATTAAAAGGTAAGGATGAAAAAGTCACCTGCCCGAGCAAAGAATGCGATTATAAAGAATAACCATACTAAAGAATAGATAAAAAAGCACGATCTGTTATCATAGATAGTCTTTGGATGGCTACATCCGATATCGTCTATCTTAATGCCACTCATAGGGAAGCTAGGATGTGTGAACATCTGTAGCTGAACATGACAGGTATAATAAACGGATGTGCTTTTTTAAAAAATGGAGAATTTGGAGGCAGGCGAATGAATTATGCGCAAATGAGAAAATACGATACAGCGAATGGACCTGGCATACGAAGTACCCTATTTGTTTCAGGGTGCACACACAATTGTTCTGGCTGCTTCAACGAAGAATTTCAAAAATTTGACTACGGACAAAAATGGACGAACGATACCTCCGATGCCTTCATTCAGATGATTAATGACCCACAAGTAAAAGGTGTTACCATCCTAGGGGGCGAACCAATGGATCAAATTCAGGACGATGAACTCCTGCAACTGGTCAAACGAATCAAAGAAGAAACCGCCAAAGACCTCTGGATTTACTCCGGCTACACCTTTGAAGAAATAGTGCAACATAAGCAAAGAAGAGAAATACTCTCTTTTTGTGACGTGTTAGTAGACGGCGTATTCGTTGAAAAATTAAAGGATTTACGCTTGCAATTTAGAGGTAGTAGCAATCAACGAATTGTTGACGTAAAGGCTTCCCTTAAAACGGGAAACGTCGTATTAATGACAGATTTTAACTAAGGGTGTTGGAATGAAAGCTTTAAAACGAACATTAAAAATAATAGGCATCACGTTGCTCCTCTTGGCTTGCTATTTAGGTTACCACGCCGTCGCTACTTGGAGTTACGGAAACGTAGACGAACGGGAACCGGCAGATGCCATCGTTGTACTGGGAGCCGCGGCGTGGCACACCAACCCATCGCCGGTTTTCCTAGAACGGATTCGCCACGGCATTTGGCTCTACGAGAACGGCTATGCCGACTACCTCATCTTCACTGGCGGTCGAGGAGATGGTGCTCCCTATTCTGAAAGCTATGTGGCCCGTAATTACGCCGTGGCTGCCGGAGTTCCGGCGGGTGCCATCTTAATTGAAGAATACTCCCGCACCACGGAAGAAAATTTCTACTATGCCATGGACTTGATAAATGATCACCACATCACTAGCGTTATTCTAGTGAGCGATCCTTTCCACATGCGTAGGGCAGTTCGGGTAGCAGAAGACTTTGGCTTAACGGTCTATTCTTCTCCAACCCCAACCACTAGATACGAAACCTTAAATACACAACTTCCCTTTTTAGCCCGTGAAGTGATTTACTACATTGGCTATCAAGTGGGAAGACTATTCTAAAATAATGATAACGGATGTTTTTGTGACTCGTACACAAAGGCGTCTTTTTTTGATGCCTTCATAACCAAAACGACTCTTATATTCTACAAAAATAAGGGTTTTTCTTTCTAACCTCGACCTGAGATAAAGCGACAATTTTTCACCTTGTTCTAAGATTCCTCTTGATTTGACACGAAGTGAATGTCAAATCGACAAAATTCGCTAAACCTTTACAAAAACATTCTTTGAGACAATGTTAAACGCTCCCTTCTTGTGCTACACTTTCCAGCGAAAAGGAGGTTAGAGATAAAATGGCATTTAAAATCCCCCACGAGTTTGTCTTTTTGTGACCAAATAAATAACTCGAAAAAAATGGCAAAAATTTGCAAAAAATAGTTGAGTCATATCAAAAAAAGTGTGCTAGACTCATACACAGCTAAACTCCAAAAATCAAAAAACGAAGAAAAGAGGAGAGATTTAAAATGAACAAACAAGACAAAGCAGAGTTAAAAGAAACGATTAAGTTTTATTACGGCTGTTTGATAGGGGTAAGGGGACTAAAGCTTGATATGGAAAATGTGAAGCGAGAAAAAAAGTTCTACACCAAGCCAGACTCGGCGATCAGTATTGAGATGAAAAATGATCAGCTTAATCGTTTACAGCAAGAAAAATGTTGTTTGGAATTACGTCTTATTTATTCTAAGCGTTTTGTTGATAAATTTGAATCGGAATTGGAAAAAGTGAAGTTGATACACGGCAAAGACTACTACGATATGTTTCACAAGCTGTACATTGAACGCTTAGCGATTAGCCGGATTGCAAGTATTCATCACATACATGAAAGTAGTGTTTCTCGGAAATCAGCGAAGGTTGCTGCGACACTTTTCGAAAACATTCAAGAAAGTTATGAAATGACCAAGCTAAAATTGAAAGAAGTTGAAGAATTTCAAAACGAACTAGCAAAAGAATTTTTCGTGGGTCTGGACTAGGATAAGACATAGGAGGCGTAGGCAATGCTGGTTAAGCAAGATTTCAAAAATTATCAACAATTGCTCAAAAAAATGGAGATTCTTAAAAAGAACATCAAAGTCATTGAAGAAGATATCCATCGTTTGGAAAAGTCAAACAAAAAGGGCATTAAAAATTTAGTCATCTTGCGAGAGGTGTACGAAGACATGTACGATGAGTCACTCAAAAAACGGCTTGCGATTGAGTCTGCGATTCACTCCTTAGAAGATGAAAAGTACGAGAACATTATGAGGTTAAAATACATCGAGGGTAAAACCTTTTGGCAAATTGCCCAGATCATGAATTACGATGAGGATTACATTAAACAACTCCATCGTAAAATTTTGAAAGCGACCTTTTAATAACTCACTTTTTCTCACCTTTACCTGTAGTATGATGTTCCTGTACATCAGGAGGAGGTGAGGAAATGAACATCATTGACAGACGACATCAAGCATTAGGTGGGCAAGGAAATGACCGCACCATTGCTCAGATCACCCATCTTGTCATCCACCACACCACAGGAGCAAGAACTAATACGACAGCTGACTTTGAGCGTGGATGGCGTACGAATTCATCCATGGGAGCACCTAATAATGCGCGAGGTGGCTATCACGAAGTCATCCTAGCCAATGGAGATGTGGAGCGTAATTACGATGACAGGCGCATGGTATGGGGAGCAAGAAATCAAAATAGCTACACGTGGCACATTGCCCTAGTGGGTCAACATGGTGCGGGGGTTAACAACATTACTCAGACACAACTACGTAGTCTAGAGCGACGCATCGCAAAAGCTTACAGGCGGTTGGGAATCACTAGTTTAAATCGGATTGTGGTCCATCACGCCTTACCAGGACAGGCTACCGCCTGTACAGCCATTAACATGGCCAATGTGCGGACCGCAGTAGGACGTTTGCTCCAGTCACAAACAACCAACACCACGCGATTTATGAACACGGCTGTGCCACTTAGAAGCCGTGCCAGTGCAAACAGCCCTAGGGTCAAAACACTATCTATTGGTCAAGAAGTAAGCCTACTTGGAAACACAGCGAGTGGGACAGGTAGCTTAGGTGATTGGACCAATGTTCGTGTGGGAAATCAAGACGGTTGGGTGCGTGCTGCTAGGTTAAGCACCACGCGTCCAGCAACCTCTAGGCCAACCATTGATGTTGGTAGTCGCGTCAAAGTAAATGCCAATGCTCGAACATGGGCAACGGGGCAAACCATTCCAACGTGGGTGCATGGTCAGACGTACACCGTCCAGCAATTACGCAATAACAACAACGAGCTGTTACTAGCAGGTGTGGTGTCATGGATTAGGCGGACCGACGTCACACTTGTCTAGTAATCAGCGATATCCTTAAGGAGGTGTTTACACAATCAAATATAGGTTCAACGGAATGCAAACAAGTACAGGTCGGGGTAGCTGCTCAGCTTGTGGGAAAAGGCAAGCTAAAAGCAAAACAACAGATCGGACTCGGATCGTACTAGGAAATGGACGCATTCTACAACTTAAAAAAGGCGATGTCTTTACTGTCCCAGAAAAAGACACATGCCTCATCGAAAAGATGAACAGCTACGGGAAGAATCCAGCATTTACGTTGCTGGAGGACGCTTAAACACAAGGAAAGGGGTATTACCATGAGTAAAAAAGTAGAAAAAAAAGAAGCAACAACAGAACAAGCAAAATTAGCTAAAAAAGACGTAGAGCTATTTATTAACCGTAAACTAGCTGTACTCAATGCAAAAAGCGGTGCAAAATACACCCGTGCAGCATCACGATTAGTAGCAAAAAATTTGGGGGCGATGAAAGATGAATAGATGTGGAAATACAATATTAGCAAACAAAATTGGATATGCACCGATTACCGATAACACAGAGATTAGCTTAGCTGTGGCAACAGAAATGGAAGATTGCGTGTTAGTTAACACGAAAAATTTTGACTCTTACTGTGGAAATGCAGCAGGAACAACGGCGATTTACAATGCCTTTAACGTACCAGAAGACCTCCTGCAGTGCTTACCACGCGGATGTCGTAACACGGGAACCTTAACTGTAACGGGAACGCCAGGTGGCGAAGTGGGAGCAACCTTCTTACACCGCTTCGATGCAACAGAATACGTAACAGGTGTTCTAATGGCCTACTTTAGCTTCCCAGCAGCAGGTGAATTTGAAGTGAGCCTAACCATTGGCGACATCACACAAGATCTAGACTTACCAGGAGCTAATTTCTATAACTATGCAAAAACGGTAACGGTAGATGGACCAAAAACACTGCCAATCATTTTCATGCTAGATGAATTGCCAACAGAAATTGGTGGACTTGGATGGGAAGCCACTTCAGCAGGTGCAGCCATCGAATTATCAATACGACCACTAGATCCAGCAACGGTAGGAATTCTGGAAATTTCAACGATTTCTATGTTTACAAGCATTGAAGCTTTCCAACTAAATGATGTGATCAAAATCGGTTGTGTGGAAGATTTTAGTGGTGATGTAACACTAGATGTGACCGATAGTATGTGTTTCGGATCAGGCTATGATACAAGCACCGTTTCCATTGAACGTACCTTTACAGGATCAAGTGTGACACCAAACTATTGGAAACTAAACCCACTAGAATCAGCAGGTCAACTAGAAACAGGATGGGTAACGCAGCGTCAGATGATGACCGTAGAAGTTGAAACGCGTCCAGAAGGAGACTTTGGATTCATTCAGTTACCGGACATTAACTTAAACGAATGCTCTTTCGTATTCATTCAACGTGCAGCTAACTGTAACGTAGCAGACTCGATTTTAAACCGTGTTAACACACCACAAGCCGTGGCCATCGCTGAAGATCAGTTTATCTTATTAGATCCAGCCATGACCACTATCTCAGATTCGGGGAAAATTTTATTAAACGAAGCTTTAATTGGCGAAGAACTCATCGTTTCTTACCCACAAGAAGTAGAAGTCAACCACTTTGTTGCTAATACGTCCATGGCTAATGCACGTCGCGTTCGTTTATCCTTTGAACGCGAAACAACGGACGGAACGCGCGAGAACATTATTTTCGACAACGTTTTAGTAACAAGCTTCCCACAATCGATTACCCGTGAAGAAACAACCTTTGCTTTCACCGTATCGATTCAAAGACAAGCAAATGGTAACTTCTACGATCGCTTCGTCGTTATCTAGGAGGCAATAATTTATGGAATTACCACAGAAAAAACAAATCAACAAGGACATCGGGCGTGACTTAACGCCTGATGATTACCTTGATGTGATTGAAGCACGAGAAGTTACACACAAAGACGATACGCCATTCCTAGTCCAAACGGATCAAGATCTAAGTGTAGTTGGAGATGCCAATAAAACTGTAGCAAAGAAAAACGATTACGACGTTCACTTCAGGCTGCCATTGTCTCAGTATGACACACAGGATGGCGACGAAATCGTCGGCAACTACTTTACACGTACGATTACGTTCAAAGATGCTTACATCACCGCACAAAAAGACTTATTACTAATGGATCAATTCATTCAATTTGATTTAATAACAAAAAAAATCAACGAAGAAGACGATGGGAAATTCTCAGCAGGAACTTATACGAACGAAGAATTTGCTCAACTATTGGCCCGTAATGGTCACGAACTTCTTCTGATCATGTATAACATCGTTGGTATTTTCCTTGGCATCGATGACGAATTAGGGGAGAACATGTACCCAGCGAGCGTCATTGAGAATATGATTGCCATTATTGAAAATCACCCAGAGATTTCAAACGAGGCGGAAACTTTTTTTGGTGGTCGCTTACGCAAAGTCCACAAAAAAGGCGACCGTCCCAAAAAACCTACTTTGCGAACTTAAACGTTTATGCTTACATGAGTTACTATGTAGCCAAAAAACTACGCTTAGATCCAGAGGATGTCTTAAACTGGTCGCCTGCTAAATTAGTGGTGGCTTTTGGTCAATATGCGAATGAGGCTAGTTACAAAGAATTTGAAACATGGCGGAATTTAAGTAGTGAGCAGAAGAAAAAGACGAAACAGCCGATGAAATATGCGGTGTTGTTTCGTGAGATAAGCGAGTTTGTAGAAGAAGGGGGTGAATAAATGGCCATAGAAAGAATTAATGTAAAAGTTAACTTTGATGATCGGCAGGCAAGACGAGCGTTGGTGGCTTTCGGTAGATTGAAGGATCGTATTCTAGGGACGGCAAGTTCTAGTTCATTTGGAGATTCTAGCGTTTCTTTAGCTCCTTTATCTAATGCCATTGGAGTGACCACGGAAATCGCTAGAGGAATATCTATCATTGACGATGTGATGCCAAATGTAGATAAATCCCTAGTTAAAAAACTAGGGACGGTAGGTGTTGTGACTGGTGCTGTGGGGGGATTAGTTTATGGTGCAGGGGAACTAGTTGCAGTAGCTGGATCGGTTGGTGTGGCTGCTATGGGGACAGCGATGGAGATTTTAGAATCATCTGTGGGGTTACTTGAAACCGTAGGAGAAGCCATCAGTCATGTGTCAGAGACGGTACCGAATGTAGATTTGGGCTTAATTGGTAAGTTGGCAACGACGGGGATTGTTCTTGGTGCTATGGGCGGTATCGTTTATGGTGCTGGAGCGCTAGTAGCTGAGGCAGGAACGACCGGTGTTTATGCCATGGAAGCGGCCATGGAACTATTGACGGAATCGTTAGTTTTGATGGAAGTGGCAGGCTTAGCGATAAAAGGGGTAGCGGAGAATGTGCCGCAAGTAGACTTAGGGCTTGTTGCAAAGCTAGTAACCACGGGGGCAGTCATAGCAGGAATGGGGTATCTCGTATATGCTGCAGGTGACATGGTTCATAAGGCCGGTTCAACGGGTCGGATGGCAATGGATGCAGCAATCGAGTTATTGACAGATTCCTTAGCACTAATGGAAGCAGCTGGAAAAGCCATCGGAAGTGTGGACAAACATGTGCCGCGGGTTAGCTGGGGGTTGATTGGAAAGTTGACAATCACTGGTATAACTATAGGTGCTATGGGGGGCATTGTCTATGGAGCTGGTAAGTTGGTCCATAAAGCTGGTTCAACGGGTCGGATGGCAATGGATGCGGCAATTGAGTTGTTGACTAGTTCTTTAGAGCTATTAAAAGCAGCTGGAAAAGCGATTGGAAGTGTAGATCGACATGTCCCACGAGTAAGTTGGGGGCTACTCGGTAAGCTAACGATTACAGGAGTAACGATAGCTGCCATGGGAGGAATTGTTTACGGTGCAGGAATTTTGGTCCAAAAGGCAGGAACAAGAGGTGTAGCCTCCATGCGACTAGCAATTGAGTTGCTTGGAGCTTCAGTAGGAGTTCTTGAAGTAGCGGGTGCTGCCATCGGTAGCGTCGCAAGAAACATACCAAATATTGGTTGGGATCTCGTTGGAAAGCTAACGATTACAGGAGTAACGATAGCTGCCATGGGAGGAATTGTTTACGGCGCAGGAATTTTGGTCCGAAAGGCAGGAACAAGAGGTGTAGCCTCCATGCGACTAGCAATTGAGTTGCTTGGAGCTTCAGTAGGAGTTCTTGAAGTAGCAGGCACTGCCATAAGAAGTGTTTCTCAAAACATACCAAATATTGGTTGGGATCTCGTTGGAAAGCTAACGATTACAGGAGTAACGATAGCTGCCATGGGAGGAATCGTTTACGGTGCAGGATTATTGGTTCGAAAAGCCGGAACAAGAGGCGTTGGTGCTATGTGGACAGCAACTGCCCTTCTAAACGCCTCAATGGGCGTGCTAGAAACAGCAGGACAAGCCATAAGAAGTATTGTGCGAAACGTCCCGGCTATGCGAGAGCGAGCGGTGGCACAGCGTATGGTAACTGTCGCTGCCGTATTGGCATCTATGGTGGGCTTAACCGTAGCTGTAGGGGCACTGACTAAATCAAAAGTTGGTGGACTTGCCATGGTACTTGGGGGCATTATGACCTATGGTCTCATGTTACTACTAGAACAAATTGCCACATCAATCGGGCATTTAGTTGCTAATGTACCACCAATTTCGGATAATGTGATTGGTATTT
>Ga0131853_10004112_pt1 | contig 26123 bp, 24 predicted proteins | sample TergutLab28metaG_FD_92764 | JGI IMG/M metagenome (GOLD analysis project Ga0131853, IMG submission 92764) | Labiotermes labralis P1 segment gut microbial communities from Petit-Saut dam, French Guiana - Lab288 P1 (version 2) (version 2) | ecosystem: Host-associated > Arthropoda: Insects >... | reverse complement strand
GTGTCGGCGGCATAAACCCAAATACCCTGTTTTTTGAGATACTCGATAGTGTCATTTAAATTGGTTTCTTTAGCAACCTTTACATGAGCCGCCGCGCCAGCAGACACTTTTACAACCGTTTCGTTGACCGAAACTGCGCGGTGCCTGGGGATAACAACACCGTGAGCACCTGCACACTCGGCTACACGCAGCACACTGCCCAAATTGTGAGGGTCTTCGACACCGTCTAATAAAATCAAAAACGGCGGTTCATTTTTAGATTTTGCAAATGCCAAAATCTCGTCAACATCGCTGTATTCAAAATCCGTAACTTCCGCTAAAAAGCCTTGATGTTTTCCGCTAGGACTTTCTCTATCAAGCGCAATTTTATCACGGAAAAAAATCTTAATGCCGCGCGACTTTGCGCTGGCAATAATTTTGTTTGCCTGAGTGTCCTTTAAATCCTTTTGGATTATAAGACGGTCTATGGTTGTTGTGCCTGCCGTTATGGCTTCATTTACGGCATTGCGCCCTTCTATTTTCATTGATTTGCCCTTCCTTTTACTTCTTCTTGTCTGCCGCAGCATTTTGGTCCTTCGGGACATTTGCCGCTTAAACACCCCGCACCCGCGTTTTCAAACACATTCGGCGCAACCGATTTAACAGCGTCCAACATCTGCCATGCTATATCCCGTATCTCCCACTGCGCCCGAAAACAACACCTTAGTCCAAAAAAATGCATCAATTCTCTTGCGTTCATGGTGACCATCATATTGGTTTCGCATGCGTTAGGCAAAACAAACCGCGCGTCCTCGTTGGCGCTTTCGCACTTTCCGCCCAATTCCTTTTGCCATTCTTTATACCACGACACCATCGTGTCCATTTGCTCTTCGTATTTTTTAACCGCTTCTTTTCCTAGCGCCTCAATCGAAGGAGGAATAATGTAATGAAAAGAATCGTGCGATACATACCGTTGTGAACGCACCGAAAAACTCGCTATACGGTGGCGCGTGATTTGGGCTAAAAGCGCACGAGAAACACCGCTTAACGCAAAAGTAAAACTCGCATGTTCATAAGTAGATAAATGCCCCATTTTTTTAAGTGCTTTAATCAATTTGGCACAATCGGCTTGTCCCATTTTCTCGGTTAGTTCTAAAAGCGAATCTTCGCTATAGCATAATTTTGCCGCAAGCGCGATTGTCTGCTCGGGATTTTCGGTAAAGCGCACCAATTGTGCTTTTGCTGTGACTTTCATATTTTTTTTACCTCATAACACATTTCTAAAATGTCATTCAATCTTTCATTTTGTCCCGTCAAATACAAAAAACCTAATAATGCCTCTAAAGCCGTTGCTTTTTTATATTCGTCCACTGTCGAATTTTTTGCCTTTGTAGGATTGTAGGCATTTCGTGCGCGGCGTACAACACCCTGTTCTTCTTCCGTTAGCTTGTCCTCTATCGCATAAAGAATCTGACATTGCGCCTTTGCACACACAAACGCAACAGCTTTTGCAGAGATTGCCCCCGCTTTTGCGTTCGACGAAAGAATCAATTTTTCGCGCACAAACAAACTCCACACTGCATCCCCGCAAAGTGCAAGCGAAAGCGAATCCTTTTGCTTTGCATCTTCGGGCAATAGAAAAGATTGTGCGTTCATGAGTTAAGTATAGTGTAATACAAGAAAATAGTCAAATGATTTACTTACCCATTCCCCATTCCATTGCCTTTTCGTCTACGCATACAAACGGAACTTCTTCGTCTTTTGCCATTTTCCAAACTCCGTCCCGTGCAATGGAACAACTGCCGCGCAAAAAACTTATAACTACGCTGCTATGCCTGCTTACCTTTTGCCAATTTCGAGGTAAAAATGCGTCACTGTCAATTAGTACCGCTATTCTTCCTTCCGTTATCGAATATATTTTGATTTTATCATTTTCTTCAAATTCGTCATCTAATACATTGGTGGTTCTGTCCACAATGTCCATAACTTTGCCCTTGTTGCAAACAACCACACTTAACCGTTTTTCGTCCTCAAACTCTGTCCTTACAGGACAAAAGACGGGACAAACAATAGCGTGGCTTAAATTTGCAAGCCGCGCCAATGAAACACTTTCCCCTTCTTTTTCCATTACTAAATCTACTGTGTCAAAAGCCGCAAAACTGCAAAGCAGCGCGCTGATTTCTTTTTCGCGCACTGCCTGTACAATTTCTCGCTCTTGCATTTTGCCAACCCAAATACCCAAAACAAGTTCGCCAATTGTCGCATATAGCAGCATATTGGCATGGTATGAAAGAGTGTGAAGAAATGTGACTTTTTTAATAACTGACGCACTAACTCTCTACTTCACCGCTTACCGCATCTTGAAACATCAGCCAAAAGCCGTCGCCTTTGGGTTTTGCGGCTACTCTCGGCAGCCACTTTGCGCTATCGCCCAATTCTTCAGGCGGTGAAACTGAAAAGAGAGCAGGAACACCGTAGCAGATATAATCAGGTGACTTACCCACCAATCCCACGACATAATATTTGCTTTCGTCAAAGTCAATTTTGACCCACTTTGTTTCGGGCATCAATTCTTCTAACACGCTAAATCTTTCGCTTTGCGCAAACAAGCCGTCCAAATGTGATTTAATTTGTTCGTAAAATATTTTTTCAGTGTTTGCTTTTGATACCGAAACATTGTTTTTAGCTTCGCCCGGCAAGGGTATTTTTCGTATAAACGGTCTAGGGTACGATGCCGATTTATTAGATAATCTTTCCGTTTGATGGTTTTCTGTTGGGCGAATACTGCAGCCGCATGAGGACGCGCACTCGGATAAATTATCACACTCAGCGCATTTATTACATAACTCTTCTGCCCTAGATTCATTTTTTTCATCTAAAAATATTTTATCTAAAGCTAACTTTTGCATTTGCCAAGGCTTTGATAATTCTTCTGGCTCTCCTAAATCTTCGCTTGGACTTTTCTGCTGCACCGATACCATTGTATCAGAAATATATTTGTCTATTGGATTAAGTAACTCGTCAAAATCTACATTGCGGTGACTAGAGTAAGAAGGCAGCGGCGAGGATTCGTAGTAATTAACCTCTGCTAAAGCAGTGTCGTTGTATTCTAAAATTTGCCTTGCTTTATCTAATAGGCTTTCGGTTTCTTCGTCATTATGTAACCTTGAGGACGCTGTTTCCTCTAAAAATAACTCTGCATGCGTTTCTTTATTCTCGTCTATTTTTGGCACTTCAATACGGTTTGACGGTGTAATGTCAAAAAAGTAATCCCGAATATTTTGCTCTCTTCGCGTATACTCCGGCAATTTTGCATAACTTGACGGCAAATTTTCTTCGTCCTGTTTTTGTCTTAATCCGTCCATCAAATTACCCGCCCACAACTTTTGCGGCGCGTTTGTCCCATATAAAACGGGCGATTCTTTTTCCGAATCAAAAACCACACAATGCACGCCTACAATATCAATCGCGTTTTCGTCAAGTTCGAACCGCTCGGCAACCCTGCCGGCTCTGCCGATTTTAATAACTAAAATCCCTTGTTGACTCTTTAATCCCAAACGATACTCGCCGCGCAATAAATCCGGCAAGTGGTATAAATTTAATGACGCAAACAGCCCGTACGCATTGCGCTCAAAACTTACTGTGCCTTTTAAGCCGCCCACACCGCTTAAAATAACCAATTTTTTTTCGAATCTCATGACTGCTTCTTTCTACTCCTTAATATGATTATACATGTATAGAATATGAGAAGAAGAAAGAAATATTGCCGAAAAACCACGAATTTGAGGGAATGAAAAAAAGATAAGAGATTCTAAGTAATCTCTTACCTTTTTTATTTCGGGCGAAAGCAGTGCTTTCGCAATGACCGCCCTTGCGATTATATCGTTTGTCTTTTTACTCTGTTTTTCTCGTTTATCTTGTATTTGTAATTATCCCAAAACTTGTAGTACTCGCCAATGATGGTAGGAACCAATGCAAGCCCTACGCAAATCAGCCAATGATACCAATTCATATCACGCCAATCTAAACCGATTGCCTCGTTTAGACCGGGGATAAACACTAACACAGGTGCTACGGCAAGCATAGCCATCGCGCTCCATGCTAAGCGCGGATTGGTCTTGAACGGATTTTTAACAAACATAGACCTGCGGCTAGAGGCAGTAAAGACATGAAGCACCGCCACCCATCCTAGCGTCAAGAAGGTCATTGTTTGACCTACTGCATGCGAAGGAAGTTCTCTTGTCGGCACATAATAACCCGATAAAACTTGATTCATAGACACACCAGCTAAAATAAAAGTACCCAGCATATACGCAATGAGTGACACTACCGTAAACGCCACTGTCTGCCGTATCATAACCTCAACTAAGCCGCCGCTAAAGAAACTTTCCTTTCGGTCAAAAGGCTTTCGTTTCATAATTCTAGGGTCTGATTTTTCCCTTGCAATAGCTAAACCGGGAATACCGTCAAATAATACATTGATTAAAAGCAGCATAAGCGCTGTTATTGGAATAGCGCCAAAAATTGACCTGCCTAATAACATTATAAGAATCTCTGCAAAGTTTGCAACCAATAAAAAGTAAATCGTTTTGCGAATGTTGCTAAAGACATTCCTGCCTTCTTCTACCGCATCTACAATCGTCGAATATTTATCGTCCACAAGCACCATGTCAGATGCCGATTTTGCAACCTCTGTGCCTGTAATACCCATTGCCGTGCCGACATCAGCACCCTTTAGCGCAGGCGCGTCATTTACGCCATCGCCCGTCATAGCAACAACCTCGCCTTTCTTTTGCCATGCCTGTACGATACGGATTTTGTCTTCTGGAGAAACACGGGCATACACACTAATCTTCTCGACATTTTCAAACAATTCATCGTCAGTCATTTTAAGAAGGTCTGCACCCGTTAAAACACCGCCTGAATATTCTGTGATAATCCCCAATTCCCTTGCAATCGCCTTTGCGGTTGCCGCATGGTCGCCTGTAATCATAACGGTACGGATACCTGCATCTTTTGCCCTTGCAATTGACAAAATCGCTTCAGGACGGGGAGGGTCAATGATACCCACAAAGCCGTCAAAATTAAGGTCTTTTTCAACAGAGGATAAATCTTTAGGAAGCTCTTTAATTTCCTTTGAGGCTAACGCTATCATACGCAGCGCGTCATGAGCAAACTTATCATGCACATCTCTAAAAACTAGCTTATCTGTGTTGTCATAATTTTTAAACGGTAAAAAATCAAACGCGCCTTTGGCTAAGACAAGATACCCTTTGCCGTCGGGTTTTTTGACTATCGTTGTCATCATCTTGCGCTCAGAAGAAAAAGGAATTTCATGAACTCTTTCCCACTCTTTATCCAAAGCCGCTTTATCAATGCCTTTTTCGACGGCAAGACGCATAATGCTGCGTTCCGTTGGGTCACCTATCATAATAGGCTTACCCCCGTCTTCACTAGGCTGCATAGATACATTTGATACAAGCAATAATTTTTTAATTAACTCTAAATGTGTTTCACCTGTTTCACTGTCTGTTACAGGGTCAGAACCCCTTGCCCACAATCTTTTTATCGACATTTTGTTCATTGTAAGCGTACCTGTCTTGTCACTGCAAATGACGGAAGTACTGCCCAATGTTTCGACGGCTTGCAATTTTCGTATCAGCGCATTTCGTTGTACCATCTGTTTGACACCGTGCGTCAGTATCAGGGTGACGATTAAAACAAGCGCCTCTGGTACAGCGGCAATGGCTAGTGCTACTGCCACTAGCAGCATTTCGTCTAATGGGTCACCTTGAATCAAACCAATGGTCAAAATGACAACGGCTGCGGCAAGCGCTATAATCGAAATCAATCTGCCCAATTTAGCAAGGCGCTTTTGCAACGGTGTTTTTAACTTTTTGGTAGTGTTAAGGTACGAGGCAATTTTACCTATTTGCGTATTCATGCCCGTATCGACAACTACTGCCTTCGCGTTTCCGCCAAAAACAAGACAGCCGCTAAAAACCATGTTGACTTGGTCGCCTAATCCCTCGACATCTTTTTCAATGACATCAGCGATTTTTTCGATAGGCTCACTCTCGCCTGTTAGTGACGCTTCGTCAACAAGTAAATCAACGCTTTCGATAATCCGCGCATCAGCAGGGACTAAGTCGCCCGTCTTTAGTAAAATAATATCACCTGGAACAACATCTGAAGTGTCTATCTGCTCTCGTTTCTGATTGCGTAACACAAAACATCTTGGCGAATTTAATACTGCCAAAGCCTCTAATGCCCTCTCTGCCCCTCGCTCTTGTACCACCGCTAAAGTTATATTAAGCACAATAATGCCTGCGATAACAATAGGTTTTATAATTGAACCAATTGTAACATCAACAAAAAAATTGATGATGGTTGCTAAAACAGCACCTACGACAAGAATAATAATAGCAGGGTCTTTAAAATGCTTTAGAATTTGAATAATCAAATGCTCTTTCTTTTTGTCATGGAACTTGTTTAGTCCGTATTTCTCTTGACGGGAAACAACTTCGCTAGGTGCCAACCCTGTTTCTGCATTGACACCCTTTTCTTCTAAAACTGCACTAGGCTTTTTTTTGTACCAATCAGCCATTACCATAGATGTTTCATCCTTTTTCTTTTTTATTCAAGTAGCATTTTTGCATTCTTTCTCTATTTATCTATATCACTTTATCATAAAAAAAATCCCCCTGTCAAACTTTTTTTAAGAAAAAACAGGGGTTTTTTGGTGATGGCATAATACTGCTCGTATCTTTTTACTATTTCTTTTTACCTTTAGGCTTTGCCGCCACTTCATCATCGTCGTCATCATCAAATAAATCGTCATCGTCGTCATCGTCCTCTATTTCTTTATCCTCAAAGTCAGAGGCATCAACTTCGAAATCAAAATCGTCAGGCTCTTTGTTTAAGTGTGAAAAATCTTCTTGTTCTTCATCTTCTTCCTCTTCCACATCGTCATCATCTGACGAAGACACCCTTAGTTCTTCTTCTTCAGCGCTAGAAGTAGAAGGCTCGCTTGAGGCGGCTAATTCTGACCAATCCTCTTGCTCGACCTCAGATACAGGCTGTTTTTCTTTTTCTTTAATACAAAGGAAACACATAACCTCGTCCTCGCCGATATAACTGACACTGCAAACAGGGCAAAGCACCTCAATACCTGCCTCGTCTTCTTCAGGGATAAGTTCGGTTTTTGCAATTAAGCCCATCTCTGCCTTACATACCTTGCAATGCTTATCCTTTTGCGAAATATAATTTAATTCGCACCTAGGACACATAATATAGACAACCTTCTTATCCTTTTTTGGGTCTGTCTTTTCAGCTTTTTCTACTTTTTTTTCTTTTTTCACGAAGTGAATATTCCTTTGATTTTTTAATAAAGCAATCTTATTTTTGCCCCATTATATTCATTCTCATTCACTTTGTAAACCTTTTTTCGCAAAAATTTTTAGAGAATTTTTTTGTCTGCTAATTAAGCAAATTTGCTAAAGTAACAAACTGCTCGATACTTAACATTTCACCGCGTATCGAAATGGACAGGCTTGCTTTTTGCAAAATCGCCGCTGCATTTTCTTTAGAAAAAGAAAATGCAGCGCATAGATTATTAAGCAATGTTTTTCGCCGCATAGCAAAAGAAGCGGCAATTACTTTTTGCAGCGTGTCAAAATTTTTGACATCTTTCCTTTTGTCTATTTCTAAATGCACTACCGCGCTGTCCACATTAGGGGGTGGTGTAAAAAGATTTCGGCTAACTATGCGAGTCAATTTTGCATTACCGTATGCGCGCAATTGTGCCGTCACCGCGCCGTAATTTGCGGTTCCTTCTAAAGCGCTAAATCTTTCGGCAACCTCTTTTTGCACCATAACAGTAATAGACAAAAGATTAGGCAGCGGTAGAAATTGAAAAATAACGGGTGTTGTAATATAGTACGGTAAATTGGCAACAAGTCTAAAGGGTTTGTCTTGCAAAATTTCTTTAACAGGCTGCTTTAATACATCACCGTAAAAAATCTCAACGGTGGGATAATCCTTTTGCATCTCGTCTAAAATAGGCGAAAGATTTTTATCAATTTCAAACGCTAGCACCTTGTTTGCTTTTTGCGCTATTGCCCTAGTCAGCGTCCCTGCCCCCGCCCCAACTTCTACCACAAAATCATTTTCGGAAACTTTAGCGTCCGAAACAATAGCAGAAAGCAAATTGCCGTCTGTCAAAAAATTTTGCCCCCACCGCTTTTGAAAACGAAAGGAATTACTTTTTAGTTGAGAAAGGATATTCATAGAATTTAATTGTGCGGGTGGTTTGGCGGCAAGCCTTGCTTGCCGCCAAACCAAAAATGGCACAATAATCCATTGTGCCATTTTTGTATTTTTGCAACAGCAATTATCTTTTTGAGAATTGCGGTGCTTTTCTTGCTTTTTTCAAACCGTATTTTTTACGCTCTTTCATTCTAGGGTCTCTTGTCAAAAAGCCTGCTTTTTTTAGTGCGGGGCGCAACTGCGCGTCTGCTTCACATAAAGCCCTTGCAATTCCGTGACGGATAGCGCCAGCTTGACCTGTAAAGCCGCCACCTTTGACATTGACAAAAATGTCATACTTTGCGCCCGATTCTGTCAAAACCAACGGTTGATTGACAATCAATTTCATTGTGTCTAGTCCAAAGTATTCGTCCAAGCTGCGCTTGTTGACAATGATTGTACCTGTGCCTGCAAGAAGTCTTACCCTCGCAATCGCTTTTTTTCTGCGGCCTGTGCCCCAAAACTGAAGTTTCTTTTTTCCTAATGCAGCTTTAATAGCCATGATTATTTTTTGCTCCTTTCAATTTCTAGCACGGTTGGCATTTGCGCCTTATGCTCGTGAGTATCACCTTTATAAACTCTTAGCTTTTTAAACATTTTGCGTCCTAAAGCGTTTTTGGGCAGCATGCCTTTAACAGATTCTTCAACCGCTTGGTCAGATTTTTCTGCCATAAACTTTTTAAATTGAATCTCTTTTAGCCCGCCCATATACAAAGTGTGTCTGCGGCGATATTTTTGCTCTAGCTTTTTACCCGTCAAAATAACTTTGTCCGAGTTTAGTACAATTACAAAATCGCCCGTATCCACATGAGGTGTGAAACTTGCTTTATGTTTGCCGCGCAAAACCGCCGCCACTTGGCTGGCTAATCTACCCAATGCGATTCCGTCTGCGTCCACAACAAACCACTTGCGGTCTACTGTAGCCTCGTTCGCCATATAAGTATTTTGCCCTTGGCGCTTTACTGCTTTTTCGTGCGCCGCTGCCCGTTTGGTTTCCGCCGCCGATTTTTCTTCTTTCTTTTTTGTCGTAGCTGTCTTAGCCATGATAATTATCCTTATTATATCTTTGTGTCAAAACGACAACTTGCCTAGTGTACTATGATAAAAATGCTTTGTCAAATAATTTTTTATGATTTTTTATAGTATTATTTCATCTACTTTTTTAAACGAATAACGGTTTGATATAGGATTTTTATTATTATATAAAAATATTTTTTTAATAGCCTTTTTGGTTTTAGGACAAACAAACGATTCAATTCTGATTGGATAGCCGGGTTTATGTTTTTTTCGATATTGTTCTTCAGCAGTCTTATCGCGGTTTTGTGTGATTTCTACAGGCAATGACGCACCGTTATAGTCGTAGGAAAGAGCGTCAAGTTTGATACAATGCGCTGCCCCTTCTCTTTCTTCTTCACTTTTTGCGGTTTGTAATAAAAATTGAAAAAGCCGCGTGTAAGAAGTTTTTAGTGACGGTGTACCTTTGTCGCTTTTAATAAATTCGGCAAACGCCTCAAAAAAATCCATATGAGTCTTGAAAAGATTTTTTACTGCATAGTCGATTGATTCTATAAAACCGCCGCTGTTATAATATTTGTCGATAACAAAATCAATTTGTTTTAAACGGCGCAAATCCTTATTAGACATAGTATTTGTTTTTAGAATTTCGTACGGCGGAAAGGGGGTGAACACTGCGCCGAAATCCTTAGCGTTTTTGCGCAAAACAGTGCCTTTTAGCAATTTAAGAAAACCCAATTGAATTTGATGAGGATTGGCGGCAGCAACTGCGTTGACTGATTCTCTAAAGGATTCGTAAGTTTCAAAAGGCAGTCCTGCAATAAGCCCTACATGAATATGGCAGTTTTGGTTTTTAGATAGCGCTGTAATGTTAGCTAGCGCCTTTTGTGTGTTAGTTTTGCGTGAGACCGCCATAAGGGATTTTTCGTTTATTGTTTGGATTCCGATTTCAAACTGCACTCGTGCCAAAGGCATTCTTTTAACTAAAGCAAGCATTTTTGCATCAAACAAATCCGCCGCAACCTCGAAATGAAAAGTACAGTCGGTATCAAGTTCCGTAATAAATTGCAAAATTTCGTTAGCGCGTTTTTTATCCGCGTTAAAAGTGCGGTCAACAAGTTTGATAGTTTTTGCGCCATGTGTAATAAATTTTTGAATATCGTTTTTTACGCGCTCTATTGGCAATGTTTGGATTGCGTTGTCGCAAGCCGAAGAAAGACAATAAGCACATTTAAAAGGACAGCCGCGCGTGGATTCGTAGTAGATTAGTTGGGATTGAATGGGGAGAGAAAATGAGGAAAAGTATTCGGGGGTGTAGGGGGTGGGAATAGATGAAAAGGGGGGGAGATTGTTCGGGCGGTCGAGGGCGACCGCCCCTACGGCTCCCCTCAATTCCATTAACAATCTATAAAACGCCTCCTCGCCCTCGCCTTTTATAATATAATCTGCAAACGAATATAAATCCTCGTCCTCAAATGACACTTCGGGTCCGCCCAAAATAATTTTGACACTAGGCTGTAATTCTTTAAGCGCTTGCCCGACTTTGCAAACTAACTCTATATTCCAAATATAACACGAAAACGCTACTACAGAATATTCTGCAGCAGCGATTGAATCAATAATTGCAAGAACGGGTTGATTAACATCGCCCTCAAAAATGTCAATATCCTTTAAACCCCTTTGATTGCAATATGCTTTTAAATACCAAACTGCAGGGGCTTTGTGGATATGCTTTGCATTAAGTGCTGCTAGTAGGGTCTTCATCGTTTTCGTCACTTTCGCCACTTTCGTTGCTCGGGCGGTAGGTTCCCGCCCCTACATTTTCTTCTTCAATCTCTTGTGAAGCTTCGGCATCTTTACCGCTAGTCCATTTTTTCCATAGAGAAATTCCGTCTAGGGTTTTTTCGGGCGCAACAATCTTGAAAGGCACAGGAAGGGTCATTAGGGCAGTAATAGCGGCAATCATCATAAAAACAAAGAAGAATGCTGCGGCAACAGAAGCAGAACGATTGTCAGGGATAAGCAGCGTAATAAGAGAAATAATACCAAATAACCCTGCTAACCCAAACGATATTTTGTTGGCTGTTTTTATATTTGTTTCAAACTGAATCTCTGCCCTTTGCGCCGCTGTTTGTGTAGGCACGGCATCCTCTGTAGGGGTATAAAAATCACCGTCTGATTTTTCTTCGGCTGTTTCAATGCTTGTTTCCACACTAATCTCACTCACTTCCGCCCCTGCTCCTGCCGCAATTGGTACTCTATTAGCAAACGGCTCCTTCCTAAATACTATCATCAGCACCATTAGGGCAATCGTAACGGCTAATAAAACAATGGATTGAATTTGTGAAGGTGAAAGTGCAAACACTTGCCCACGGTCATCGTAGCGAGCAAATTCTATCGCGAATCGCCAAATTGAATAGCCTCCACCAAGAACAAGCAGCGTGTATTTTTCTTTGTTAAAGCGTACAATCATCAGTATCATAATAATGGCTAAACTAAACGAAAAGATTGCTTCAAATAGATTGGTCGGTAGCACCGGTCCATACCGCCGCACCGCAGCACCTGCGCTTCCATATGGAAACGCTACACCCAAAAATGAACTTGTAGGTCTTCCCCAGCAGCAGCCTGCAAAAAAACAGCCCATGCGCCCAATAGCTAGTGCCATTATTACACCTGGGGCACAATAGCTGGAAACTTTCCAAAAATCTTTTTTGACACTTTGCGAGGCAAAAATTACAGTAAACACAACAAAGAAGACCACACCAAAAACCAATCCTCCCATAAAGGTTAAATCTGTGCCTATTTCAAATTGGGTGTTGTTGACAGATGCCTCTACCGCGCGGTAAATTTGCTGAAATGCCCACGCGCCAAAAAGCCCTATTGCAGTTGAAATCAACATTATAGTTAAATAAAAATTATAGGTCTTATCTGGCACCTTAAAACGCTTGCACAAAAACCACATAATAAGCAGACCAAATATTATGCCTAAGCCTAACATCAGCCCATATGTGTTAATATTTAGTGAACCTATTGAAAATAATACAGGACGCATAAGAGCAGTGTAACATATAAAAAATAGCAGTGTCAAATGTAAAACTGCATTTGACAAAAATCTTTGCAACACTCGTTTTCATCGCAAATTTCTTTTTTAAAAAGACAAACTGCCAAAAAGCGAATCGACGGATAATTTTCACCTTTTGGACAGCGCCACAAATACTGCCGTGTTGTCTGCGCATAGTGCTTGCAGTTTTTACATTTTTTCAAGGATTTTAAATTATTTACTATCATGCTCATTTTCTATCTCTAACAAAAAATCACCTGATACCTCAAATAAAATCGCCAATTTCCTAATATCTTCTAAACTTGGGGTACGATAACCTTGTTCCCACCCTGCATAGCAAGTTTGCGAAACGCGAAGAATCTTTGCGACCTGCTGCTGTGTTATTTTCTTTTGAAATCTGAGGTTTTTTAGTTTTTCTGAAAGCATATTTTCATTGTAAAATAAATAGCATGTTATGTGTATTAACTACGCGAAAAGCGTCTACGCGTTTTGCGCAGTAAAACTCACTAGGACTATACCAGTCAAGGCTTTTTTGGATACAAGCTACCTCGTAGGGGCGGTTATCAACCGCCCGAAAAGTCATTAAACGAGATTGTTTAGTAACAGCGGGCGGTTGATAACCGCCCCTACAGGGTGATTCATACAAAAACAAATCTCATACAGACAGCCCCATATTATTTCAACAACTAAAAAAAGACTGTTTCAACAATTCGTCAAAACAGTCTCCTTTTATCTCCTAGCGCCTTTTCGCCCCCACATTACTTCTCAACTCTCAATTCTCAACGCTCAACTATCTAGTAAACCTGTCATACAGTCTAAAGAAATCTCTATCGCTTAGATTATCTCTAAAGATATGATTGGTCATAATCAATTGCCGCGCGTCGCGGGGATTCATTCTTTCTAGGATACGGGACATTTCGTTGAATATGGCTCTGCTTCTGCCCTCTTCGCCGCCTAAGATTTGGTCTTCGCGGATACGGTTATCCAGTTCCGTCCTATAAATGTTTGCCTCTTGAACTCTGCGGTTGACCTCTGCCGCTGCCTCTCTTTCGGCTAAGGCGTTGTTATACACCAAAACATCGTTGCGCCTGCGGTCATGCTCATTTTGCAGAGTGTGAATTTTGTTGGTTAACTGTGAGGCAAACGCAACATCAAAATCCGCCAGCGCGCGTTCTCTTTGATGAACAAGCCCCGAAATTTCGTTTTCCAACCGCTGAACCTCTCTGCCCAACGCCTCGCCTATACGCGTCATTTCTCTGGCTTGCGCTTCTTCTAAATTGCCCACACGGTTTATGGCAATGCTTGACCTAGCAAGTCCTCTGCGTAAAACATCGCTGTTGACATTTTGAAGCGCGTTAGAAAAAGATTCTTCCGTTGCTTCTCTTGCCGTTTGTGCAGCTGTGCCTGCATTTTCTTTTTGCTCTCTAAACTTTGTATCCCTTGCCTCAATGTCGCGCTCAATTGCATTTACTGACGCATGGCGTTGCCCCTCTAGCATATCCCTAGCGTTTTGCTCAATTTGCTCGCGGGTAAGTTCGGTATGCTCTTTTCGTGTTAACTCGGGACCTGACCCTAAATCAATACGGTCGGGCAATTCTCGTTGGCTGTTGATGTCTGATAAAAACCTATCTAATTCTTCTAGCGCTTCGCGGTTGCGCTGGTCATGCGAACTACGATTGACAATCGAATCCACCGTATCAGACAAGTATGTAAAAAAATCTGTTTGCATTTTTGATTCTCCTTTTTAAATTTGTGTTACTTCATTTCCATTTCCCATTGGTTGTCAAACAGCCGAAACACTGCGTCCGTTGTTTCGGCATGCTCGTCAGCAAAACTTGAAATGCCCTCATTTCGTGTGCCTCGACTGCCTCGATTCATGCTGCGCCTAAAAATAGCGCCCTGCGTATCAATAAAAAATGAAAATACGCCGTCTTTCTCGACAGCACTTGAAATTCTTCCCTCACCTATAAGTAAACGATTACGGGTTAGATTCATAAAACTACCTCGCTTTTTTCTTCTACTTCTTCAATCGCTGCCGTTGTTTTTTCAAGCGGTATTATTCCGCCCCTAGGGCGAGATTCTTTTAAGCCCTTTGGAACTTTAGCCGTGACTACCTTTAAAGTGTGCGGAACGATAGGCTGCGTCGGCATTTTGTGCAAAAACAATAATTTGTCTGTGCTTGTTTTAATAGTTTCGGTAGTTTTTTCTAATGCGGCAGTAGTTGCCTCTATTTTTTCCACCATATCCAATTTTTTTGCCAAAGTTTCAATCGTGCTGCAATACTTTTGTTCGCGCTTTCTTGAATCCTTGATTAAATACGCCAGCAAAGCAACGGACAATAATGCCCAAAGTCCGTTGCCTATCGCTAGGCGTAAAATTTCTTCCCACATTTTTTTGCTCTCCTTATAATTTTTCGTTTTTTCAATTTATTTCACCCACATATCTAATCTTCTTGTCCTATTTTCTATTCCCGCAGAACTTCGTACATTAGTAGAAACTATTGCGCCTGTTGGGTTTATCAACCTATGATAAAGATAGCTGTGTTCAGGCTCGATGATATATTCTTCCAGCGTGCCGTTATCTCGTAAAACTAACAAAAAATTACCCATCTCCTGCACCGCCTTAACGGTATTCATATCAGGCAACATTCTTTGCACTAAATGCTGTTGGTCACGGTAAAAATAGAATAATTCTCTAAGTCCGCTTGGGTGCTTTGCCACAAAATAATCGCCGCAAAGTGTCACCTCAGACCTTTCGGAAACCAAAAAAATCTTACCGCTAAAGGCTGACACCACACAATTATAATCAGGCTGATTCTCGTCAAAGCAGTGCATTAGTCCGTCATGCGCACTAATTAATCTCATATTAGGAAAGGATTGAAAAAAAGAGTTAGCTATATCCCGCAGTCTTGTTTGAATTGACGAATCATTCCACGAATGGTGATTAGCACCCATTCTTAATCCCAAAAACTCACGATTTCGCCAAGGATAAGCGTCAAAAGAAGTATGCGACTGCGAACGCATTATAGTTGTAGACGACACCCAATATCTGTCAAAACGCGATGCTGTTGCCTGCCGAATAAACGCATAGTTGTTGCCGAATCTTATTGCCGCAGACGGTCCCCTTATTATGCCGGCATCGCTAACGAAACCGCTTCTTAATAGCCTAAATCCGCCGTTTTCAGGTTCGTATCGGTGCAGCTGAAGACTATGTTGAAAAAGAAGTAAAAATTCATTTGCTGCCGGCATATGAACACCCCGCGCGTCATTTAAATCCAATGATGCCAAAATATCAACACGCCCGTTTCGTTCTCCTAATAAATACGCCTGCCTTTCAGTAACAAATGCCGCCGAGTTATAGCAGGGCGAAGAAATTATTCTTGCCGTTGGGTCAAAATCAAACAGCACTGGTCTGCCTCTTAAAAATCTTCGCGGAACATTATAAACCGCTACATCTGTCAAAGTCTGCGCGCCTTGTGTCGCGTTACTTCTTGCAAACACCAAAGAACGACCTACGCCTATGGTTAGCTCCGGCGTAGGATTTTGTGCAATTGTATTGACGCTTTGTGTAAAGGGCAAAAGAGAAACGCGCATTGCCGGCTCGTCATGTATAAAAACCACAACATCACGCATTGATGCCGGCACAGCGGAAGAAGCAAAAAACAGTCCGTCGTCTTGAAAAGACATAGTAAGAGGTATGCGGTTTTGCGGCGCATGGATTGTCTGACTATATCCTATATCACTACCTACTTGACTCTCGCCCCAATGCGCAAACACACGGCCATTGTCTAAACCGCTTAATCCTAAAAAAGCGCGGATTAGAGGATTTTCGTCCGAATGAATAAACGCGCAATTTTCAGTTTCAAGAGTTAAGGAAAGAGATACACCGATGACTGCCTCGTACCCTGCGGTTTTTTCGACAGGATTAACTGAAGTAAGATTGATGTCATCATTGCCATCTCTTGATAATGCAAGTTGTGTAATAGTTTGACCGTTTAAATCATTCGCTTCCAAAACTGCTCTGTAATTTGCATGCAAGTTCCCCCTGCCCAAATTACAATTATATGCAACCGGCACAAGCGGAAAATGTCTTACACCTTGCTCTGTATGTACACGCAAAAACTGTGCAAAAGAAACAGATGCGAGAAACGGCGCGATATTAAAAGGTATCGGCGGGGTCGTTTCGTCCCCTATTTGAAAACTTGTTTGTAACATAATTATTATCCTCTTGGCTACTTTTAAGTAAATTGCCCCCTCACATGCACCTGCATATTCATGCTTTTGCCGTCAATGCCTAAGGTGGGAATACTTTGGCGCAAAAAAACCTTACCCTCATTTTCTAAAAGCAGCGTAGGGGACAGCGCGTTTTTTGTAAAAGCCACATGCTCTACTCTTATTTCGTCCTCTAACCTTTTTGGCGAAGAAACAGAGCCTAAACCTTCGTCCACCAAAATAAAATGCAGCCTCCTGTCGCGGATAAATGCCACCACTACAGCTGCAAAGTCTAAAAACACAGCAATAGAATCCGCCCTTCCGTCACATATCCGCACCCTTCTAACTGAACCTTCGACCAAAAAATGCACCAACCACATATTGTTATCGTTATCCGAATATGCCACAAAAAAGCCGCCGTTATTGTCACTGCAGACATCTGCAACCGAGCCTGTGCCTACAAAACTTTCAACAAAAACAATCGCATTGTCATACTTGCTTCCTCTGTGAATAATGATTCTGTCGTCTTCTCTTGAATGAATCACCGCAATAGTTTCGCCAGATTGGTCTATGGCAAAATTGCCGCGCGGACGAATAAGCCTAACATTTTCGCCAATCAAACATACCGTTACCATACGCAAAACTGCTCTGAATCCAATACTTGCCCTAAGCGTAAGCGAAGACAATTGTGTCATGGGAACAGAAACTACTATCGTGCGCTCGTGCGTCCCTGCCGTATCAAGCGAAGTAAAACCTGCCTTGTGCCCATCAATCCACAACTGAATTTCACCCGAAAAACCTATCTGCACTTCTGCCAAAATTTTTACTAAAAAGGTTACTCTACCCGTCCCTTCAGCCTCGCTTACTCTAAAATCTTGTCGCGGCAAAGAATCAACATTGATTATGCTTGCGTTAGGTGTTAATGTAAAAGCTGTGTTCCGTATTCTTTGAGGGCGTTGCTGCCGCAGGATATTTTCTATCTCTTCGACACGCAAATATGCCATTTTTCCAAAATCCATATAACAGCTACCTCCCGCCCGACAATATCAGCGTAGGTCTTACAATTCTTGCTTCTGCCGTTTTTGCTTTCATTATAAACCCTATTTTCCGTCCGGAAACATTAACCCTAACCTGCGCCAAACCGTTTACAGGTGTAACTGTAAATTGCTTTTTAGCTCGCTCGCTATACACCGTTAGCTCAAATTTTTCGTCCGTTTCGACAAAAAATTCTCTTACAGTTTTTGTCCGTTCAGACTCAAAGTCTAGTAGCCCGCTTGCCCAGCTTTTTTCGGTTGGCTCGCCAAAGAGTGTCCCGCAGCGCGTCATAAGTGCCGCTATTCCTACTTCGGTCAAAGCATAAAGCGTCTCCTTGACGCTGCTAAAGGCTTTTACGGACACACCCGCCAAAATCGTATAGGTTCCTGTCTTAAAATCAATCGCCAAAACTGCATTATTTTTGTCACTGTTTTCGTCACTGCTTTCTAAGTCTGTATCCAATTTTAGTGCGACAAAATACTTACCCTCATGAAAAACAGCAGTAGCGTTTTCGGAAGACTGAATCATGCTTGATATCGCCGGCAGCACTCTGTGTGTCGAAAGCCCGTCAAAACGATAAAGTCCGTCAGACGCCAAAAACATCACCATATCACCGCAAAGCACTGCTGTATCCGCGTAGATTTTGCCGCTAGAAACAAACAAATTTCCGATAGCAAAATCTGTTTGGTCGGCAAATGCGGTTAGGCGCGAGATACCAAAATCACGAAAAATATAAATGTGATTAAGATAGCTTATAACGCGGTTTAATTTTCCGCGCTCGTCCAAAACTTGTATAAAGCCGCCTCTGTCAAGCTCTATGTCCCAATTTGTCGGGTCTAAGTCTGACGAAAACCAAACAGCATTTCTTTCCCCTGCAACAGTACAAAACATTCTTTCATAATGAATCACCATCGAGGTAATAAGCGGCGCATTAGGTACAAGATACGCGTCATGCGACCCATCCCATACCACCATGCCGTCAGTTTTAGAACATATCAAAATTACATCGTCACCATATAGACGGTAATTTACCGCCATAGGCGGCGACGAAAATTCTATGCCCGCTAAATAATTTTCAACGCCGTTCCTTTGATAATAAACCTTTCCGTCCGTCCCTGAATACATCAATATTTCTTCGTCACTCGCTGAATCAAAATCATGCCTTTTAAAATTCCAAATGTTTGTGACCTTTCTTGGAATCTCTAAACATTCTTCTAAGCCGTACCCTTCTCTTAAAGCACCTGTCGAAAACTCGAAATTATAGCAAGCCTTTGCGACAACCGCCGAAAGAATGGACTTATCCGAAAAAGGATTCATGCCTGCGCCAAACGACGGAATTTTTACTCGTCTGCGGGATAGCGGCGCCGGCTGTAAGTAATTCATAGCCACCTCCTGCGTCTGACCCGCATCTCCCTGCTTTCTCTCATGCTTCGCCTAATAGAGCCTTTAAATCTTCTATCCCACAAAACCGCATCATCAACAGCGCCGTTGCGCACATAAAATTCCGCCGCAATGCCATAACCTAGATTACGGACAGAAACTCTATCGTTCTTCCATAAAAGCACCGTACCCATGTCCTCTATTTTTGGAACAAAAGAATACTCTACCGTCAGTGTCCCGTTTCTGTCAGTTTCAATCCTGTTATGAAAATTGCGGAAATTTACTCTTACGCCTTGAGTTGTAGTTACATGCTTTACTTCAACAACATCGTGACAGAAAGAAGAGAACAGCAGCTTGTTTTTCTCTGCCTCAAATTCCCCCCTTGTAACAAGAGGAATATATTCGGCGGCAACTTCATGCACCACCGCTTTGCTTGATTCGAAAAGCGTGTTTAAATCACCCCTTTCCGCATCTGATAAATTTTCGATTGCAGCGGCAGAATCGTCTTGAGCCAAAGCCAAAGCTATTGCCTCTAGTCCCAAACTCTGAGCCGCAAACTGTATACATTCTTTTATAATCATAAAATACCCTCCACCTTTTTCATCGCTTTTTCTACCCGTTCTCTTTCCAGCCTTTTATTCTCTCTATCCATTTCGGCAAATAAATCCTTTGCCCTTTCTCCGCGGGTTCTTCGCGCATGTCTTATAGTCCTTTCGTCTAACCTGTCAAACGGAAGAGTTAACGCTAAAGTTCCCCCGCGTTGGTTTAAAGCATGAATCTCAAACTTTTTGGTTTTATAGTTACGCACCAAAAAATAATCTGAATCGACCTCTTTTAAGCGTAAAGCAATATCGTGCATATCGTGTGTTATAATTTGGTGTGTTCCTATCATAAAAACCTATTTCCTTATTAACGGGTAATTCCGGTTAACTTGCCTTGTCCGTTTGGTCTTGAGCAAATCAAATCACAATACTTAACCAATGTTGCGGTAAAAGTAGGACGGTCTGCAGCTTGTCGTAAGATTTTGCCACTTTCATTCTCTAAATATCTCCAATCGCACAATTGATGCATTTTGAAGGATTTTGTATTTAATAGATACATCGCACCGTCCTCAACAAATCTATCATAAACTAGCGGAATACCGTTATAAGACAAAGTCCTAAAGCCGCCTTCTAATTCCATAATGTCAATGTTGCGTTTAAATTGACCCATGAATTCTTGATACGCATATTTAACATCCGCCGCAACCGCAATAAAGTCTACTGTACTGCCTGCAACATTTTCTAGTCTGTCTATACCCTCTTGAATAACGATTTCGTCAATTTGACCGTTAACTGCTCTTTGATAAGGTGTCAAGAAAGGGTGAGCATCGCGGCTGACTCCATAGATATCACCGCCGCCAAAAATAGCGCCAAGACCCGTAATTTCACGATTTCTGCTGCCTTGAACAAAAAGTGTACTGTTTGCGGCAACTGCCGTAGAGGGAGGATTTTCAAAACTTACCGTACGGTTGTCGTGGTCCACAAACGAAATACGCAAACCGTTATGTGTGCGCGTATTGCCGCTAAAGATGTCAACAACTAAACCCTCTACTAAAAAGTTAGGCTTTTCAATAGGATACGCATTAGTGCTTGACGCACCTATTGTAGTAAGCAAGCCTGTTCCGTCACCGTACAACATTCTGCCCAAATTGAATCTTGACGCATCCAACAAGCCTTGTAATTCTGCATTCAGCAAATTGACAAACGCGCCTTTAGCGTCGTTAGAAGCTTGAATCGCTTTATCAGAAATTTCGATTTGTCCGTATAGATTTTTTAGACCTGCAACAAATTGCAAATATTTGTTGCCTGCTGCCTCAGGCAAACCGTAGTCCTCGTCACCCGCGCCAATACCGCCGTTGATACCGTAACTAACAGCTCTGCGGATTTCTTTACCCCATACATCAGTCGAGGTTTGTTCTATCTTGGTAAGCAATGGATTAACTTTTGTATTTAAAAGTTCTGTCACTGCGCCAAGATATACTGTCTTTAAGGCATTTTCTGCCGTTTGAATTGTAACCATAATTTTTACCAATTTCCTTTAATTTTTATTTTTTGTTTTTAATTTCCCGCTAGCATAAGCTCCGCTAACGCTTTAGCTTCTTCCAGCGTCTTTGGTTTTTTAACGCTGCTGGCACATGGTGCGCCGCCGCCTGTAAGCATAGGAACATCTCCCGTACCCAATTTTGAGGTCAAATAATTTCTAATCACTCTTTCGGTAATTCTTTCGTCATGCGCCATTTTCTCTAAAAAATCCTCGTCGCTTAAAATGCCGGCAAACTGCAATGCAAGACGGTTGTTTTCTTCCTCTAGCTCTTTTTTAATCTTTGCAGACTCTTGACTGCGCTTTGTAAATTCTGACTCTAATGCCCTGTACGCTTGATACAAAGCCTCCGCGTCCGCAAACTTGCCGTACGGGGAAGATTTTTCGTCCTCTTGCGGATAAAATGGGACTTCTGTTACTACAGCACCCTCACTAGGGTTAGGGACAGTATCACTGTCCTTTTTTTCTTTTTCAGGTTCTGCCTCTTTTTTCTTAGCGTCCACCTTTTTTACAACTTCGGCAACCTCTGCCAAAAGTTCTTCGTGTTCTTTCTCCATGGGAATCTCCTTTGTGGCAATGCCACTTTGTGTTAAGCACATGCCTTTTTTAAATTACTCCTGCTTCCGCTTGCATTTCTGCCTGTACTTCCAGCTTGTCAAATTGACGGTGTTCACGAATGTGTGCTAGCAATCTTTCTTTCATCTCAGGTTTTTTAACACTCAATCTTTCAAAATCGGGTGTAAGTGCAAACCTTGTATGCTCGGCAATATGTAAGTCGTGCCTGTCTAATTCGCCCACCTCTGGGGTTTCAGTTTCAATCGCCAAATTCTCTTTGCCTGCTCTTGCAACATTAAGATTTTCAATATCGCGCGAAAACTGCATGCCGCCGTAGCCCAAAGTATCCAAAATCCTAAAGCGCATAGCATCAGACAATTTGCCGTTTTCGTCATGCAATAAGCCCATCTGCAATAAATCAAACATCAAGCCCTGTTTTACGGCAGGCGTTGCAGATACCTCGCTTTCGGTATCAAACACAATATCGTCTGCGGTAATATCACTCTTTGACCAATACACCAACTCAACCTCGCCCGTATCACCAACTACGCGTGACAATCTTCCGGGACCTGCAAACTGCTTATAAAGCCGTAATATATGCTTGCCCATCTGCCTTATGGCATTTCTTACAAACCCAGCCGAAACCGACAGCCTTGTATCGTCCTGCTCTAATAATAGCTGAATAGCCACACCAGACATATTGTTGAATCTTGTTTGACTAGACCTAACCAATTCACTCACACCGCTTATCGACACAAATTCATACAGCAATCTGTCCTCTTCCTGCGCAAAATCTGGCGGAACGCGCCCTGTTTCAAGTAAGCGCGGAATTGCACTGCCTTGACGGTACGACAAAATTTTACCGGGTGAAAGCCCTTCCATCTCTAAATTTTCCGTATCGACACTGCCGTCTTCGACTGCTAGTACACCCATCGAGATGCGGTTTAAAAACTCATGTTTGCGATTTTTTACGGCATTATACGCCCGTTGAATCGGTATAACCCTTTCAATTACGCTGACACCAAAAAATCCGCCTGTACGGCGCAATGCGTCCTGCTTAATAAAAGGAAAATCTCTTTCGTCATGTATGCCGTTTTGATACGGCATTTCTCCGCAAAACAATAGCTTGTCCCCTGCAATCGCTACAAATTCGCCACTAGGACAGTTCTGTGACGGTCTTGTGTACCGTTCAATCACCAAACAATGTCCCTCGACTTTTGCAGCCCTTACACCAAATGCCGCGCTTTCAACACCAAATCCGCCAACCAAACTTACCGCCTGCTGACCGTGCAGCTCTATCGCCTCTTCGCCTACATCCACGCCGTAAACGCGCCTTATCTCGTTAAGGGGCATCGCTTTTGCATGAATAAGACTCTCTAGCTCGTCCAGACTTTCGGCAGAGAGAGATGAGGGGTAGAGTTCATAAGCCGGACATACATCCACCCTTACCTCGCCCTCATGCACCTTTTTTCCGCCCAAATTTCCTAATACGCGCCCTTTTGAGGCATCCCATGTGACCTTATAAAATGCCGTGCCAGTTAGCTCTGACCACTGCGTTGCTTTGGCTATCATCGTATCTATTTCTAAATTAGACGCAGCCGATGCCAAAATCTTACCTGCAATTTTTCCCGTCCTTACATCGTCCTCATCAGGTGAGGCAGGACGAATACTCATTTTAGGTCTAACGCGCCCTAATTTTGCTAAACGCGTTTCAAAGATAGGCGCAATATGATTATACACCTCTCTTTCCTGCCAAAAAAAGTCCCGTTCCATTTCTTCTAACGACCCATTTTGCGAAATAGTACAATACTGATTGCCCATCACAAAATTCGCATTTAATTGCCACTGCGCCTCTAAGCCTCTTCTGAGTGAAGCGCGCCGCTCAAAATCCATGCGCACTTCTCTAACTTTTTCTTCTCTAAATGCGGCATCTTCGGACTCCTGCTTTTTAAGTTTTAACTTATCTTTCATTGTTGCTCCCTCATTACTTTTTGCGTTTCGGCTTTAGCGTTTCAATGCTTTTTGGCGCAGGCGCTACAGCTTCTATGGCAGGCGGTGCCAATTCCTGACAAATTAATGCCCCCAATTCAACCATACATGCTTTGCAAATGTGAATTCTACTTCTAATGCCCACTCTTGCCAATTTTACGGTAAATTCAGCCGATTCCTTACACGCACCAAATTCACATCTGATACGCACCCTTGATTTTTCCAACTGCATAATTTTTTTCCTTCCTTTTTTGATTTTTAATATTTTGTATTTAAAAGCACAGCAAAAAACTACGCGCCCATAATTTTTCGTCGCCGTATGTTTTCCTATGCTATTTTCCTGCATGAAAAAAACCACCAATTGTTAAGTTGACGGTTTTATCTCTTTTATTATAATTTTTTATCCTAAAACAACACTCACCCCAACATCACATACGCCCTAAAATAGAATCCCCAATCTATCCAAAAGATAATTTCTAAAACTTCACCGCAATACTCTATTCTTACAAATCGCCAGCAAGAATCATAATTGCAAAAGTTAAGTTCTATATCCATATCTTTTTCTAGCTTAATAATAAATATGCCTGTGTGGTGACAACATTCATAGCAGCTGCAATCAACAGTCAGCTTAGCATACCCAGCACCGCCTATAGCAAAATACCAGTGACCAGAACCCTCTAAATAACCGTCATATATATGCGTCCACCCAAAATCTCTTGCCGCCTTGACTGCAGCGTAGGTGTTGAGCCTGCCGCCGGCAACAGAGTGGTTTGTGATTGAATAACAATCAACTATATCTACTGTGTCAAGGATAATAGTCCTTATTTGAGCGGGCGTAAGAGTGGGGTTAATTGACCACATTAGGGCGGCTGTGCCTGCTACCAAGGGGGCGGCGGCGGAAGTAATGCCATAGTCATTTGTGTATCCATTGATGTAAGTCGGAAGTCCATGTACGCTAGTTGTACGAATATTGGTGCCGGGGGCAAAAATACAGACTCTTATACCGTCGAGGCAATAATTAGACCCACTGGTAAAATAAGCTCCGGTGAAAGGATTGATATTAGTACGAGTAACTCTACGGTCTAATTGGTCTGATGCACCTACAGTGATAAGATTAGGCAACAAAAATGTGTCTGGATATAGAAAATTATTCTGATTAATATCTCTATCGTCATTCATGGCAGAGCGTATATAAAGACCATCCCAAGACGCAATTTTATCATGTACTATTCTTCCTCTTCCTATTCCTAGGTCTAAAAAAAGCAAACTTCTATTTATTATGCGTATGCCGTTCGCTTCAGCGTGTCTAATAATATCAATATCTACATCTACACTCTGTGCTCTACGCAAAGAAACCAGGCTCACATATCGCGCTACACCCGTATTTAGAGAACTTACCAATCCCGCCGAATTTGTACCATGTCTTGAGTTCCCAGGAACTGTCCCAGGAGCATAGCCAATATCTTTAATTAAATGATTTAAACTTGGATGATTAACATATATTGCGCCATCATTTATTCCCACAATCACACTAGGACAGCCTTTTGTGATTGCCTGTGCCTGCGGAACACCTATCCTATCCTGCGCCCAAAAATATCTTCTGTCTATATATCCAACATCAGCGAATGTTGTAAAATAGCTTGTTTCGTAATCATAACAAATTGCCTCTTCATAAAAATAAAAGTTTGGCTCGGCAATATGTATATCGGGGCACTGCTCTAACATTGCCACTGCATCTAAAACACCCTGCTTGCAAGGGTTATGTAAAGTTAGCCTTAGCGTTCGCCTAAAATTACCTGACACCCTTTGACCGTTTTTAAAGCCGGCGGTAATACATTCTACACTTAACAAAGACACCTCTGCAAAATCCTGCAACCCAAAATGCCCTTCTCTAGTGGCATTTTGAGTTAACATCACCAAAATGGTTCTGTCGCAAAAACTATCTTCTATCGTAGCGGTGCTAAAAAATTGTTGTTCTATAGTAGGCGGCACATAATCATATACCTCAAACTGCGGCGTTGCCGCTACAATCAGCAACATAGTAATTGCCAAAACGACAGTCAATAATATAGGTTTCATTTTCTTTTTTATCATTGGTAATTTTTCCTCATCCTTTAAATTTTTGGCAATGCAAGAGATGGGCGCGGAGATGTGGCAGGTCGTTGTATTCCATTGAACAAATATAAATTATCCAAATTACAATCCCTAGGTCCGCCCATGCCGCTGTACCATGCTAAAGTAGCGGTTGTAATTAGTTGGATGTTTTCGATAGCAGGTCCCCACGGATTAGCCTCCCAAAAAACATTTGGTCTAGGATTGATTAAACCATCCCAATGATTTTCAGAAACACTAAATGTAATTGTATTTAAGCCTGCAGCCAACTCGATTGTTGCCATTTCAAATTGAGCAAAAGGCATCGTCACTGTCATAAACTCGTATTCATCCCTAACATCACCAATAACTCTACGCGGCAAGTTAATAGGGGTATCTAAACCATATTCAATAGGCTC
>Ga0131853_10004111_pt1 | contig 26126 bp, 25 predicted proteins | sample TergutLab28metaG_FD_92764 | JGI IMG/M metagenome (GOLD analysis project Ga0131853, IMG submission 92764) | Labiotermes labralis P1 segment gut microbial communities from Petit-Saut dam, French Guiana - Lab288 P1 (version 2) (version 2) | ecosystem: Host-associated > Arthropoda: Insects >... | reverse complement strand
GAGCAATTCGCCCAAGCCAGTCAGCAAGCCAAGACCGAAACGGAAAACGCATTACTCCGAGAAGCATTAGCGATGTCAGCGCAGAACTCCGAAGCCTTGATACAGCAGTTAATCGAATCGCAAAACCTATTTCAACAGGAATTGCGGAAGGATATGGAGATTGCGAAGAACAACATTTACGCAGCCAGCAACACCTTGAAACGCAGAGTGGAGGAAGTGGAAGCCATGACAGCGAAGTATCACCAGAGCTACCAAAGCCAATGGCAGAGCCAAGAGAACGTGATAACGAAAAATCACGACCACTTCACACGCCTAATGATGAACCTAAGCGAAATGAACCAAGTGTTCAGCCAAAGCCTAAACGACGTTCTTACGGACACAGCAGGTAAGCTGATAGAGCAGGTTCAAACTGATACCGCTACAGCCTTGCAAAACAATATAACGAACATCAACAACGCTTCAAAAAAGCATATAGCGGTCATAGATACGGCTTTTACCAAGATTGAAAAAGCCAACACCACAATTACGAACTACGACAAAAGGATAAAAACCCAACTCGACAATAGCATTAAGACCTACAAAGAAACCATGCGCCGCTTCTTCAAAATGGAAGGGTTTAGAGAATTTTTCTTTTGGATAGGGATTATAGCCAGTATCGTTACACCGATTGTAATGATTTTCTTCTAAAATCAATGCACCACAGCTGCAGAACCATCATACCATCAACACAACGCAAAATGTAAGTCCATAAAAATCTAACTAAGCGAGAAAGGGAGTGTTTAATGACCAAAACCCCAACAATCACGGCTACAACGCCAACAACCCAAACAAAGCCCCGAAAGAGGGCAACCATAATCGTAAAAAGACAATACGCTGGCAACCTTGATATGGAAAAGGCTTTTACGGAAGTCTTAACCAGAGCATTGTATAAAATCCCCATGCCACAATCAAAGCCCAAAGAGCCTTGTCTACCCAAAACCCCCGCATAATGTTCGGTTTAGAGCAAAATTGAGCCAATCAATACCGCTCAAATCAACCCAAAGCCGAACATTCACCCGAACAAATTTCAAAAAAGACTTGAACCAACAGGGGTAGCATGATACAATTATAAGGAATATAAGAGTGTCTGCGACCCCTGTAATCTTTAAGGAGGTTGCGACATGACAAAGCAACGAAACACAGATATACCGTCCGTAGCGGTTTACTGCCGCTTCTCAAAGGACGAGGACAACAAAACTGGGGATTCTTCGAGCATTGAAACCCAAAAGGAAATGCTCACGCAATATGTGCGTAATCAAGGTTGGCGGCTTTATGATATATATATTGACGATGGCTACACAGGCTTGAACATGAACAGACCCGATTTTAAGCGTATGATGTTTGACGTTGATGAGGACAAGGTAAATGTAATCGTCACAAAAGACATGAGCCGATTATCACGCAATTATTTAGAGTGTGGTATGTACATGGAAGTTTTGTTTCCACAAAAAGGCGTAAGGTATCTGGCCTTGAATGATAATGTGGACACAGCCAGTCAGCAAGGCATGGATATAGCCCCATTTAAGGCTATTCTAAACGAAATGTACTCGAAAGACCTGTCACGCAAAATATCTTCTGCAAGGCGTACACGCTTCAATCAAGGTAAGTGGATGGGAGCAACGCCCCCCTATGGCTACAAAAAATCACCAGAGGACAAAAATCTGCTTATCATTGATGAGGAACACGCCCCCACAATTCGCATGATGTACGAATATGCGAAAGAGGGCAAGGGTATTTCTAAAATTCGTCAGATTATGACGGATAAGAAAATTCCACGCCCTGGCGTTATCACCTTTGCAAACATGGCAACATTCCATTGCTATTTTGAGGACGAAAACGACCCAAACTGCTTCACATGGAGCAATAACAGCGTTCGTGGTATCTTACGAAATCCTGTGTATGCTGGGCATTTATCAGGCTACAAACGCCCCATACCGTCCATGAAAAGCAAGAAGCGATTATCAGCACTCTCCGAAGATTGGCTAATCGTGCCTAACACCCACGAAGCCATAATACCGCCCGAAGAATGGGAACTGGTGCAAAAACTCATAACAAGCCGCCGTAAAACTGGCAAAAGCGGTTACGAGAATATCTTTGCAGGACTGATAAAATGCGGAACGTGTGGGTACGCCATGAGAGCAAGTAAAGCTAACCGCAAGGCACAAGACCGTACAATGGATAATATCCAATATTCTTGTAACAACTACTGCACCTACGGTAAAAAGGCTTGTACAAGCCACACCATAGAAGCAACAGATGTTTACAATGCCGTACTTGGTGACATTCGCTACCATGCTGGGCTTGCCGTTAAGCAACATGACAAAATGCTTGACAAAATCATCAGTCAAGTAACAAACAACACAAAATCGGAAACAAAGGCACTCACAAAGGAGTTAAAGCAAGCAAAATCACGCTTGTCCGAGATAGATAGCCTATTCATCAAGCTATACGAGGACAGAAACAACGAAAAAATAACAGAGCGGAATTATGCCCTTGTGAGTGGCAAGTATGAGGACGAACAATGGAAGTTAGGACGGCGAATAGAAGAAATTGAAAAGAAACTGGCGGTTGATGATGATGCAAAACTCAACGCAGAGTGATTTGTAAACGCCATTCAAAACTACAAAGACCTCATAGAACTGGATGCCGAGTTGCTTAACAGGCTGATTGAGAAAGTGACCGTTAGCGAAGCCAGCTTGGACGATAACGGCACACTACAGCAAGAAATCACTATCTATTACAAATTTATTGGGAAGTTTGATGTGTAGCCGAATATGCAACACCAACGGCTAACGCAGCAAACAAAACCCTCTAACATAGACTATCACCGCAATAGGACGGACAAAAAGGGATTCCCCCCTTTAAGTCTGTCCTATTGAGGTAGACCAATAGGGGAAGAAAGACAAATCTTGTTCGCAAGCCACGCGAATCTGCCCGATATATGATTTATCAGAGTTGACCTCTTGAAGCTCATATATGTGTTGCCCAAAAGTTATGTTGCAAGTCATGTTTTTTGCATCACAATAGACTTTAGCAAAGGTCTCTGCAAGGGATTTTTCTGTTACAACACCAGAAACCATGATATCTTTGGCAGCTAAGCCATCTACAAGACATTTTATGACGGTGGTGTTTATGGTATTATCAACAGCGTACATAGTCAAGCCAAATAGCGGTGTCATTAGAGCGACAAAGGCATAGCTCGTCGCCGTCAGTCACGGTAGCCATCACCCAATTTGTAGTGTCGCGCCAACCAAAACTCTCCTTGCTCTCGTTACCGATGATGAGATTGCCCAAAATAAGCATATTCTGGGCTTCATCATCCATTAAGGTATCAATAAACATCTACATAAAAAGATTTTACGGAATCATAAAGTGTAAATTTCATAGCTTTGGAGAGATTTTTGCCGCCGCCGCTTTATCCATAACAAGCGTTACTTTTGGATGCAATTGCAAGATGGATGCTGGCACTTGTGGGTCAATTTTGCCAAACAGGGCTTTATCTATGATATCTGCTTTGCCCTCGCCTGTTACTACGAGCAAAATTTCTTTTGCATTAAAAATTGTGCCTATGCCCATGGTTAGCGCATTTTTCGGCACATCATCTGCGCTTTCAAAGAAGCGGGAATTTGCAATTATGGTGCTTTTGTCTAATGCGCAATAGTGTGTTTTTTTAGGAAAATGTGTGTCTGGCTCATTAAAGCCGATATGTCCATTTGCGCCAATGCCGAGGAGTTGCAAGCAGATGCCGCCAGCATCTTCTATTTTTGCCTCATATGCTACACATTCTGCATGTGGGTCTGCCTCTCCATTTGGTAGATGTACATTGGAAGGATTTATGTTGATATGATTAAACAATTTTTGGCGCATGAAATAGTCATAACTTTGGTCGTTAGTTTTTGAAATAGGATGATATTCATCCAAGTTAAATGTTGTGATATTTGAAAAATCAACTTTGCCAGCATGATTGGCTTCTGCTAGCTTGGAATATGTGCCTTCTGGCGTGCTGCCTGTAGCAAGACCTAAAACACCCGCAGGATTGGTTTTAACAAATTTTGTAATAACATCTGCTGCCACTGCACTTGCATTATCATAATCTTCTTTAACAATAATTGTAAAATTGCCGTATTTTTTCTCCATATATACCTCCAAATTTAATTTGTATTATTAGCCCACATCTTACACTGCTCAATACGTTTGCCATCATCCCCTTGTTCTGAATGATAGGCAAATGAATTTAGCAAATCGCATGGAAAATCAGAGCAAAGCCCGCAATGCTCCAAGTGCTTGCTTTCACAACAATCTTTAACAGGGCAAGAGTCGCCCCAAAACGGTTTTGAGATATGTATACAGCCTGCGCAATTCATCTGTTCTTTGTAATCGCATTGGCTGCACAAGATTCCGCATCTTGATTCTATCACAGTTGTATAGCACCCCCTTATTTTTTTACTATTCTATGATACCGCACTCGCCGTCATTTGTCAAATCAGAAATACCTACCCTGACCACTCTTTGTAAAGGTCGATAAGTGCTGGCATTGACTAGGATGCGCTCGGTTTGCCCATTTTCTGCTATAATTTTATATAGCTCATATTTTGCGCCATTGAGCCCTTGGGATACAATTTGGCTCGTGCCCAAAGGTAAAAAAGGGTCTTCTATAATTTTATCGCCTTCGGGCGGTGTGGTTTCTAATAAAATACTCTCAAAAGTAATGATGCGGTCTATGGTACGGCTCTCATGACCGTAAATATTGACTATATGTCTGCCATGTTCCAAAATGGACTGTATCAAAATTGGGTGATTCGTGTTATTCTCCAATACTAGGTCTATATAACCTTCTGCTAGGGCGGCATCGGTGGCAGGTGCCATATAGCCAACCATAAGAGAATGATTGTTGCGTTTTGGCACAGGGATTTCGGCATATAATGCCGCCATATAAAGCGTGCTGGAAATTTGGCATATACCGCCGCCGATGCCCGCATCTGGTTCTCCATTCACTATCTGTCCTGCTTTTACATAGCCATTTTCAATTGTGCGTGGTCGCAAAGCATCGCTAGTGGAAAAAGTTTCGTTGGGCAAAATAACCTGTCCATCTAAAAATGTGTTGGCTACGAAAAGATTTGTGGTGCGCTCTGGTAAAAGGGGGTTGTATGGTGTTTGATAGCTGCCAATGAGGTCGCAGGCAGCCTCAAAATCTGAAACAGTGTATTTTGGATGTATCCGCATTTCTGTAAGTGATATTGTGCCGCCTTCCAAAGTGTTTAAAATTGAGGCTATGCTACCTGTCAATTCATCCACGCTTATATCACGCCCTGCAGCACCTTCGGAAAACACAAAACAGTCATTCTCTATGGCATAAGATGGCTCTGCGGCTGGTAGAGCTATTTCATTACGCAGCTTGCTTGCTATCTGAGTTATTTTATCGTTATCGTATATAAAATCAGCATCTATGTGGTATGAAGAAAATTTTGAGAATAATGACTTCTTGAGCTGGTCAAAAAAGCCGTTACTTTGGCTATGGTTCATCGCTTCATCAAGTGCTGTAATAAAATCGTAGTCCGCCCCAAAGTCCTTAAAATTATATATATGCTCCATGCCTGCGCAAGTTATGATAATCTGCTCGTCTGCAAGGGAGATTTCGCTGGCTAGCAGTTCAAGTGCAGCATCGTAGGTCATATTGCCTATACTCACATCATTAATAATAATGTTATGAGAAAATATAGTTAGTGTAGCAGACAATGTCAGAATATACGCAAATCTGTGCATAGAATCACCGCTTTCGAAATAATTAACTATAGTATTCCAAATTCGGCATAAAATATGAAAAGACACCCCGCAATAGAGTGTCTTTTCATATATGGAATGACTTCCGATATTTTTACCTTAGATTACTTATTAACAGCATCTTTAAGAGCTTTGCCCACTTTGAAGCGAGGTGCTTTAGAAGCAGGAATAGTCATAGGTTGACCTGTTTGTGGGTTTCTGCCTTCGCGAGCTTTTCTTTCGGCTACATCGAAAGTACCAAAGCCAACGAGTTGAACTCTGCCGCCCTTGCCCAATTCTTCAGTTACAACTTCTACGAAAGCTTGAAGGGCTTTTTCGCTGTCTTTTTTTGTCATTGCTGACTTTTCCGCGATAGCGGATACTAAATCTGCTTTGTTCATTAAAAAGTTCCTCCTTAGGATTTCATGGGCATTTGCAAAAAGATTTAGCACTGCCCTTAAAACATGGATTTTATGCATAACATTTGCACAAAAAACCTTATGTTACTTAAAATACACCGTTTTCACTCATTTGTCAAGCATAATTTGCCTAAAATCATCAATTTTTTTGAAATTTTCTTTAGTTTTCATCAGTTTCGATGCAAATTTTGCCATCATTGACATCTATAACCATTTCTGTATTGGCTTTTATATCGCCTGACAATATTTTTTCTGCCGCCAAATCTTCTACCTGCGACTGTATTGCTCGGCGGAGTGGTCTTGCGCCATATGTGGGGTCAAAGCCAGCATCGGCTATAAAATCTATGGCGGCATCTGTTACAGATATTTCTATTTGCATTGTTGCTTTAACACGTGCCACAGTTTCATTCATCATAATACGCGCAATCTTCACAATTTCATCCTTTGTAAGTTGATGGAAGACGATGATGTCGTCTATGCGGTTAAGAAACTCTGGCTTAAATATGCGCTTTACTTCCTCCATAATGTCGCGCTTCATGCCCGCGTGCTTTTGGCTTGCATCTTCATTTGTGGTAAATCCTAATTTCTTAGGGTTTACGATATTTTGCGCACCTACATTGGATGTCATGATTATTACGGTGTTTTTAAAATCCACTTTTCTGCCATGGCTATCGGTGATATGCCCATCATCAAGCACCTGCAGCAAGATATTAAATACATCAGGATGCGCCTTCTCTATTTCATCAAAAAGCACGACGGAGTAGGGCTTGCGGCGTATTTTTTCAGAGAGTTGACCTCCCTCGTCATAGCCAACATAGCCAGGCGGCGAGCCTATCAGCTTGCTTACGCTATGTTTTTCCATATATTCGGACATATCCACACGTATCATGGCATCTTCGTGACCAAAAAGCACCTCGGCAAGGGCGCGGCAAAGCTCGGTTTTGCCTACGCCTGTGGGACCCAAGAACAAAAAGCTGCCCGTAGGACGCTTAGGGTCTTTTAACCCAACGCGCCCACGGCGTATGGCTTTAGAAACAGCCGCTACGGCTTCCGCCTGACCAATAATGCGTTTGTGTATCTCGGTTTCCATATCTATTAAGCGGCGGCTTTCTTCTTCTTGCAATTTCTTAACAGGCATACCCGTCCAGCTACCTACAATGCCCGCAATGTCCTCTTCTGTGACGATTTGTTGCCCTGTGGCGTTTTTCTTTGTCCATTTTGCCCGCTCTTTTCCTAGCTTATCCTTTAGTTTTTCTTGCTTTGCTTTTATTTTTGCGGCGGCTTCATAGTTTTGTGTTTTCACTGCCTCTTCCTTTTCTTGCTCCATTACGGCTATTTGTTGCTCTATATCTTTTACATCGGGTGGTGTGGTATGTACAACCAATCGCACCTTGCTTGCTGCCTCGTCCAAAAGGTCGATAGCTTTATCAGGTAAAAATCTATCGCTAATATAGCGTGCCGCCAGCTTTACGGCGGCTGTTATGGCTTCATCTGTTATCTGAACGCTGTGATGTGCTTCGTATTTATCTCGCAAGCCCATAAGCATTGCTATTGCTTCTTCTTCAGTAGGCTCGTCCACAGGCACAGGTTGGAAGCGACGTTCCAAAGCAGCATCGCGCTCGATATACTTGCGGTATTCATCCATGGTCGTAGCACCAATCATCTGAATCTCGCCGCGAGAAAGGGAAGGTTTTAGAATATTGCTGGCATCTATAGCACCCTCAGCCGCACCTGCGCCAATAATTGTGTGTAGCTCGTCCATAAAGAGGATAACATCGCCGCTGGTCTTAACCTCGGCCATAACCTTCTTTATGCGTTCTTCAAATTCGCCGCGATATTTGCTGCCAGCTACCATGGCCGCCATATCAAGAGCCACTATACGCTTGTTTTTAAGTGTTTCGGGGATATCACCAGCTATTATCCTTTGTGCCAACCCCTCTGCTATTGCTGTTTTGCCCACACCAGGGTCGCCTACGAGGCAGGGGTTGTTTTTTGTGCGGCGCGACAAAATCTGCACCACACGTTCGATTTCCTTGGTGCGACCCACGATAGGGTCGAATTTCTGCGAGGCGGCTAGCTGGTTAAAATCTCTGCTAAACATATCCAGAGTAGGAGTGTTGGATTTTGTTCCGCCTGAAGCACCTTGACCCTGCATTTTTTTATGCGGATTTGGAACTGTGTTTGGTGAATATTCGCTTAACATAGCCAGAATATCTTCGTATGTTTTTTGTATATTCGCACCTATGGATACAAGAATCTGCACCGCTAAGCAATCATTTTCCCGCAAAAGTGCGATAAGTAGATGCTCTGTGCCGATATAGTTTGTACCCATGCGTTGCGCTTCCGCGGCGGCCTGCTCGAAAATACGTTTGGTACGCGGGGTGTATCCTTGCGGCTTGCCGCTACCAATTGTTGCCATATCGCCTTGCGCGCTATCTACAACCTCCGTTATTTTTTTTTCGATAACATTATCGGTTGCGCCCTGCATCTCCAAAGCCTTTTTGGATATGCTATCCACTGTTTTTGCTAGCCCTAAAAGCAGATGCTCGGTGCCGATATAATTATGCCCCAAAAGACCTGCGGCATTTCCTGCGTTGTGTATAGCCTCTTGAGCTTTTTGTGTTAGTTTTGATTGCATGTTTTCCTCCTTACTTATCGTTTGTTAATGAAATATATAAACTGCCTGTGTATCATCATCCCAAATTACTGTTGCGCCAAAGGACTCTGCGAAATAGCGCAATGGTATAAACCAAGCCCCTGTTTCTTGACAAACACGTGTTGTCCCCAAGCCTTCTGACTTGTCCTCATTGGGAGTAAATCTCATCAAAGTACCGTCACGCATTACAAGGAATACTTGGTGTGTGTGGTCAAAATCTGTAAATGCGTTAAAAGCTCTCGCGGCCATCCAAGTTGGTGTCATTGAGCGGTCATGGGATGGGTCTATATATATCGCGGAGTCTTTGCCAAGGACAGGCCATTCGTAATCATTGGGTTCTTGAACCACGCCGTCAATTGCAAAAGTGGTGCTGCCAATTTCAAAGCGTATGACTCTCTGTCCGCTTGCGCCGAGGGCTAGATTGATAAAAATAGAAAATATCATCATTATAGCAACTGCAATGGAAATAATTCGCTTAGTAATATGCGATATACCCTTATATAATAGAGCTACGGAGATATTCTGCCCGCAGTACATCTAGTCGTCGTGTATCCTGTGCTGACCCCATTACTTTCTGCAAATTATGTGGCAAAACATGGGTCATAAGGTTGTATATTGAGCCGCCATGCACATGACAATTTAGCAGACCAGTAGCATTGCCTAAGCGAATGTCAGATAGCAATTTCATGGCCTCATTAAGACCAATTTTGCGGCAATTTGTTAATATGCCATATGCACGATGTACGGCATCTTCGGTTTCATAGCGAAACTCTTTTAAAACATGTTCTCGCATGGTATGTTCCCTATCCACGACCTGATTTGCAAGATGCTTTAGCGAAGAAATTGTTTCCTCTTCGCTCTTGCCCAACGTAACTTGGTTGGATATTTGGTATATGCTGCCGATATGCTCGCTACCCTCACCATGTGCGCCGCGTATAGCAAATCCTGCTTTTGTTATTATCTCCGCATAGACCTTGAGATTCCCAGTGGACTCAAGCAGAGGTAAATGTAACATATATGATGCACGAAGTCCTGTGCCTGTATTTGTGGGACAACTGGTAAGAAAGCCAAAATCTGTGTCAAAGGCATATTCTAGCCGCTGAGCCATAATGTCATCAAGCTTGGATGCGGTTTCGTATGCTGCATCCATATCTTGCTGGGCGAAAATGGCTTGTATGCGCAGATGGTCTTCTTCATTTAGCATTATAGAAATATTTTCCTCTGAATTATATATTAGCCCGCGCGTGGCGGTATTATTCAAATGTGCCATAGCTGGGCTGATAACATGACGCTCGCTTAATTCGTTAAGTTGGCTTGTGGTCATGCCTGCCAAACTAGCAAAAGACAAATTGTCTGCAAAGGTGTTATCCGTATCTAGCACGGATGCCCTAATTTCCTCCATGACTGATGATGCATCTGTAAGTAACAATCTGGAAGGGAAGGGGTAGTTGGTCAAATTACGCGCCAAACGCACGCGAGAAGACATTATAACGCCATCATCAACCTGAGGCTGCTCGTACCATTTTATCATGAAATCACCTCTGTTCCGAAGGCTGTGTAGATTGCCCTGCATTAATCTTTTCTTGCAAATCATTAATAATATCGCGATATTTTGCGGCTTGTTCAAATTCTTCTGCTTCCACAGCCTTTTTAAGCAAAACGCGATTTTCGGTCAACTCACGCTTGATAATCATATCCTTGTATTTATCAGCTTGCCCCTGAGGTATCTTACCTTTATACACATTCGTTCCGTGTATGCTTTTCAGGGCTTGTGAAATAGGGGTTCTAAAAGCTGTGTAGCAGTTTTGGCAGCCAAGCTTGCCTGACTTTTTAAATTCGGCATAAGTAATGCCACAATTTGCGCAAGAAATATTAGGGGTTTGCGCCCTGCGCTCCACGCTTTCCACTATCTCAAAAATATATTGCAAAAAGCTTTTTGTGTTATCGTCCATATAGTAATTCTCCTTTACAAAATTCTGCCACAAGATAGGCAAAATCTGTCGTGAGGGTCATTGGAGCTGCCGCATACATTGCATCGCTTGGTGGTAGGCTTGGGTGGTACTTGGCTTGGTGGTATTGGCGGCATCTCTTGCGGTGCAAAATCTGTTACCTGCGTGCCTTCGGCGGTTTTTTCTGGTACATCCGTCATGCCTTCGCCGCATTTTGGACAAAACACAGATGCTCTTGGCGATGTTTTGCCGCATTTTGGGCAGGTCTTTACGCCCTTTGCTATATCCAAGGCCTCCCGTAATTCATTAATCTTGCGCTGATGCTCCAAAATATCTTGATATCTTTGGTCGAAGTATTCGCCCAAGCTACCTCCGTAGCTGTATATTTCATGCACTTTTTTGCCTATTTCTGTATACAGGGTTTTGAGCTTGCTTTCTTCGCCAGACAAATCCAGCGTCAGCTTTGTTGTTTTTATCAGTGTGCCGCTACCTTTTGCTATAGAGCGGGCTACATTTGCAACACCCTTTTTTACATCATCCATATGACACACCCCCGAAAATCATTATATACTAGATTACTAGGAATTACAAGTTAAATTTTAACAAATTATGCTGTTTGGCTCTTATGCCAACTTGAAACCATAATAATACTTAGTGAAGTAGATGTTTTGCAAATCAGCACGCTTTTTGCGCTGTATTTGCGTGAAAATCGTACTGAGCTTTAGTATTATTTAGGTTGCAAGGTAGTTTTAAAAATGAGCTTGGAAGTTTCTGCGCCCAATATAGGGATTAATGAAAAACCAAAAGCAACGACCAGATGCATAGGCGGAAGCATCACGGTATGAAAAACAGGGTTAAGCGCAGGTACATACACGGTCGCAAACAAAATCACAAAAGATAACAATATTGAGCGGTTAAGGAAACTATTTGCAAAAAGTTCGCGCTTAAAACCTATAAAACGCTCTGTGCGTGCGGCATATGTTACAAGCAATTCGCTAGCTACCAGTGTAAAGAATGCTAAAGTGCGCGCTGTTGCTATATCATAAAAATGTAAGCCCCACACGAATACCGAAAGTACACCTACGGATAGGAAGATGCATTTATATATGACCGTTTTGCGCATAACCTTGTTTATTATTGGTTCTTTTGGGTCGCGCGGTGCTTTATCCATTGTGCCAGCTTCTTTGCCCTCCATGCCTAACGCAAAAGCTGGGAAAGCATCTGTTAGCAGGTTTACGAAGAGCAGTTGTGTAGCAACAAGAGGTACAGGCAAGTTAAATATGATGGCAAGCAGGATTATCAAAATTTCGCCTATATTGGCAGAAAGCAGATAACCCACAACTTTGCGGATATTGTTATATATGGTGCGTCCTTGCTCGACAGCACCTACGATACTAGCAAAGTTATCGTCAGATAGAATCATATCGGCGGCTTCTTTGGATACATCTGTGCCTGTTATGCCCATTGCAATGCCTATATCAGCCTTTTTGAGACTTGGTGCGTCATTTACACCATCGCCTGTCATTGCTACAATATTGCCGCCTGCCTTTATCGCGGTGACAATGCGTACCTTATGTTCTGGCGACACGCGAGCAAACACATTGGTAGTCTTTACCTTTTCTGCAAGCTCGTCATCATTTAGACTATTTAACTCTATACCCTCCAAAGCTTCGCCTCTCTCATCAATAATGCCAAGTTGGCGCGCGATGGCTGTGGCTGTGATTTTGTGGTCGCCTGTTATCATTTTTACATTTATGCCTGCTTTGTGGCAACGAGCCACGGCATCAGCGGCCTCATCTCGCGGTGGGTCAATCATGCCCAGCATACCCGCAAAAATTAGGTCTTGTTCGGTGTTGTCAATTGCTGATTCATCACCAATTTCGCGATAAGCAAAACCAAGAACACGCAGTGCTTCTTTTGCAAAAGATTCATTTTGCTTGGCAAACTCATGCTTAACATCATCTGTTATCGGCGAAATTTTGCCATTTTTTAGATAATGTGTGCATCGCCGCAAAACCTCATCTGGCGCACCCTTGGTATGCATTACGATTTTGCCATCTATATCATTATACGTTGACATTAGCTTGCGGTCTGAATCAAAAGGTAATTCTGCTATACGTGGTGTGTTTGCGCTTATGTTAAGCTTTGTTGCATATGCCAAAATGGCGGCTTCTGTGGGGTCTCCTATAATTTTGCCGCCATCTCCGAGTATGGCATCATTGCATAGCATACCTATTTCAGCAATATTGTGGGAATTATCTTCATCAGAAACCTTAACAACAGTCATTTTATTTTGCGTTAATGTGCCTGTTTTGTCACTACAAATAACTGTTGTGCTACCTAATGTCTCTACGGCTCGCATCTTTTTTACGATGACATTGGAGCGCACCATGCGATGCACACCAATAGCCAAAATCATTGTGGTAACAATGGCTATGCCCTCTGGAACAGCCGCCACAGCAAGAGAGACAGAAACCATAAACATTTCCATTAGTGGCATATTATATAAAAACCCTATGCCAAAGATGATGGCGCAGGTAATTACGAGTACAATGCCAAGCTTTTTAGCCATATGGTCAAGTTTTATTTGTAATGGTGTTTGTACATCCTCTACCTGATTAAGGATGGTAGCTATCTTGCCCATCTCTGTATTCATACCTGTAGCAACCACCATGCCGCGCCCACGCCCGTAGTTTACTACAGTTCCCATAAAAGCTAGGTTTATGCGGTCGCCGAGCGGTGCATCGGCTGGCAATATAGCATCAGCAGATTTTTCTACAGGATGAGATTCGCCTGTGAGTGCGGATTCGTCTATACGTAGGTTTATGCTCTCTAAAATGCGCAAATCAGCGGGAATATAGTCGCCAGCATCCAAAATAATAATATCGCCAGGTACAAGGTCTGCTGAGTCTATTTTTTCTACAACTCCATCGCGCAGAACCTTTGCTTTAGGTGCGCTCATTGCCTTTAGTTCGCGTAGGGCGTTATCTGCCTTGTTTTCTTGCACAAGCCCTATGATTACATTGACTATCAATATTGCGATAATAATAATACCATCAAGCCAATCACCGCCAATTGTGATAGAAATGACGGCGGCGATAATGAGAATTATCACCAAAAAGTCTTTGAACTGTGCCAGCAACCTGATTATAAGAGGCGTTCTTTTTGCCTCTGCTAGGCGGTTTGCGCCATACTGCTCCGTTCTTTTGGTAATATCCGCGGCATTAAGACCACTCTCTGGGTTCGTGGATAGACTTCTAACGGATTCTGCGGTGTTTACACTATGATAATCTTTAGTAGGTATCACTAAACTCCTCCAATAGTTTATGCAATTCTTTTTTGTTATTAATAACAAAAAATTTAACATTAGGGTGTGATTTATGCAACTCAAAGACCCTGGGTCTGCTGGTCTTGCGATGATTCCAAATATATTTGCATAGTACAAAGAATTCTTTATCAAACTTTTCCTCAAGAAAATCTGGTAAATCTGGTCGCTCCTTCGTATTTCGCCTGATAGCTCTTGTCAGACATGTGATACGAGGGATATCAAGATATATCACCAAATCTGCCTCTGCAAACCTAATGTCCATAGTGCCGTTGTAATGTCCATCGATTATCCACTGTTCTTGCGCTACCAGCTCATATTGCTTGTCTCTCCACTCATCTTTTGGTGTTTGCTTCCAATTTGGTCGCCAGAATTCCATATCAAGATGGACAAGCGGTAGACCTGTAATGGTAGCAAGTTCGCGTGATAACGTACTTTTGCCGCTGCCAGAGCAACCTAAAATGGCAATACGTTTATAATTATGATTCATAAGAAGACCTCTGCAACCAATCCTTCACATGTGTGCTAAACAAAGTATGGTTTTCAATTTGCAAGCCATGTCCAGTGCAGTCCAAAATGGCAAATGTAGCTCTGGGGAAATTCTCTAACAATTCAATCATATCCGCATATCCCACTACAGAATCTTGACGACCCACTAAAATGGTTGCTGGTTTGTCGAATTGAACATTTCTTAGCTTGGCATCAAAGGAAAATGCATAGCCGTCTATTCTGTATCGCGCGGCAAATTCGTTATCAGCGGCTTTTATACCTGGTAGGATATATTTATTGTGCAACTCATATACCTGCGGAGTTGCGACGACGACTATCTGTAAAAACTCATCAGATTCCGAAAAATCAGCACTTTTGTATAAATTGCGATGTTTAGGCAGTGTACGTTTGCTAAAGTCAGGATAGATAACTGGACAAAGCAGAAAAGCACCAGAAATTTTGTTGCTCATCGTATGAAGAAGCCCTTGTGTCAAGTATCCGCCATATGATTGACCAATTATCAAAAAGTTAGCATTGCCTATAACTTCCTTGATAAAAACGGTAATGACATCTAACATGTCATCGGCATTTTTTAACCAATCTGGGGCGGGGGTTTTGCCCATGCCAGGCAGGTCGATATATATTCGTCTATACCCATGCGGGCTGCCAAAAATAGGCTCCAAACATCCTAGCATTAACCTGTGGTCTACAGAATAGCCATGAATGCATAAAATAGGCAAACCCTTGCCATGTTCTTCATAATATACGGGGATGCCTTTAATATTTATTGTCATTCCGCTATTTCCTCATAAAACAGACCTCTTGCAAATGCTTGCGCATCAAAAGGCTGTAGGTCATCTATTTGCTCACCCACGCCTATGTAGCGCACAGGGATTGCTAATTCATTTGCTATCGCAACCACCATACCACCTTTAGCCGTACCATCTAGCTTGGTTAGCACAATTCCGCTAATTTCTGCTATCTCAGTGAAAAGCTTTGCTTGTTGTAGCGCGTTTTGACCTGTTGTTGCATCTAGCACCAAAAAGGTCTCTCTATGAGCATTCGGATGTTCGCGCTCTATTATACGTGAAATTTTGCGCAACTCCTCCATCAGGTTCTTTTTATTATGAAGTCGTCCTGCGGTATCCACGATAAGCAAATCCGCCGAACGCGCCTTTGCGGCGGCACAAGCATCAAAGACCACCGCGCCAGGGTCGGAGTTTTCTTGATGCTTTATCAAAGGTACACTGGCTCTATCTGCCCATACCTGAAGCTGGTCTATAGCGGCGGCTCGGAAAGTGTCAGCAGCAGCAAGAACAACCTTTTTGTCGTCATTTGTGAAATTGGCGGCTAGTTTGCCTATTGTTGTGGTTTTGCCTACACCATTAACGCCGATAATTAATAACACAGCGGGATTAGCTATATTTAACGGGCTTGCTGCACTCTCTATCATTTCTGATATTATGGCAACTAAAGCATCTTTTACACCTTCAGCCGAATCAATTTTTTCGGACTTTACACGCTTACGCAGAGAATTAATAATGGCGACAGAAGTCTCAACGCCGCAGTCTGCTAAAATAAGGGCTTCTTCCAACTCCTCAAAAAGCTCCTCATTGATTTTTGTAAAGCTTTTTAAGACATTTCCTACGGATTCAGCTAGATTTTGCCTTGTTTTGGCAAGCCCTGCTGCTATTTTGCTAAAAAATCCTTTTTTCTCCAATTTTTGCTACCTCCGATTTATAAATTGTAATATATGCCATAAACTCCTAGCACAGTTAGCAAAATCCCAAAAAAGATAATGATAATTGCGCCAATAGTTGGCGTCTTGTCGCTTGGTATGTAGATTTCTTGAATTTTGTCCTTATTATAGACTATTTCCACAATATCCCCATCGCCATACCTAGGGCTTGTGTGCCCTGCACCACACTCTATTTCGACCTCTTGACCGCCCACATTAAATTTGAAAACAGGGTGAAAAACATAAGATGCCATGCTTCTTGAAGTTCTGCCACCTCTGCTTGACCTACGCTTGCTTTCAACAACAACCGCCTGCACACGTTCGCCATGATTAAGAATAAATCGTTTGCGTAGCATTATTATTGTAGTTATGGCGACGAATACAATGCCTACTGACAAAGCAACAAAGGTCTGCTCAAGCGTGATTGAAATAATAGGCATAATCATCCTCCCTCTAAAGCTCTAGCTTGTTCTTGATACGCTCTTTCATTTCTTCAACGTGACTAATAACTCCTACGACCATATTCTCCTCACGCAGAGCCTCTAGTGCATCTACAACTGTGTTCAAACTATCGCGGTCTAGCGAGCCAAAGCCCTCATCCAAAAAGAAAAACGAAAGGTCTGTATAGCTTTTCATTTGAATTTTGGCTGAAAGAGCCAGAGCTAGGCATAGCGATGCCATGAAGGTTTCGCCGCCAGAAAGCGAAGCGGGCGGTCTGCGTGAGCCACCGTTAAAGTCGTCGCGGATAATAAAGTTTGTGTCTTCGTCATACTCTATGGCATATCGACCGCCTGTCATGCGAGCCAGGCGAATTGTTGCTTCATTTGTTATATAATGCAAATGCCGCGCCGCCAAAAATTTAATAAAAGCGTTTCCGCGGAAAAGACTAACAATCTCGTTTAATGCGGTGTGCCGCGCTATAAGCAACTTTTTTTGCTCAATAAGCCCTTTTACGACAACAAGGTCTGTAGAAATTTTCGTTATTTCTTGTGATAAAATGGCTGACAGCTCGCGCTTGCTCATTAGCTCCGCATCTGCTAGTGCAAACTTCTCTTGCATCGCATTAGAGATTTCGGGTATGCTTGTTGGGTCATTTATATTTTTTAGCACATTGCCCGAATTGGTCAACAGACCAGTAAGCTCTGTTTTTTTATCTTCGTAATTTTTTATATCAATCTCTAGCGCAGCCCTTTGTTCATGTGGCAATATTGCGCGTTCAATGGCTTCAAGGTTGTTAAATCCAGATGATGCAAGCCCTTTATCAATAAATTGTTGCTGAGACTGCCTTGTGTTCTCCAAACCAGCAACCCGCTCAGTCAAAGATGCTAAATTGCGCTCTACCTTCAGAAGCTCCGATTGGTATTTGTTTTTTAGGTCTTCGGATTCCTTTTCAGATATTGCCAATGCGTTTTTTTGTTTTTCAATATTTTGTAATTCGGTTTGTACAGAAGTCAAGTCGCCAAAGTTACCGAGAGCCATCTTTTTAGTTTTTATTGCGGCTGCTTTTTCTAAACCTGCATTATACGTAATCTCCTGTTCGGCTTCAAGTCGTGAAATTGCTAGTTCTAAGCTTGCTTGAGCTTGGCTAGCAATTTCAACATCGGCACGCAATGCGGTTTCTTGTTTTTCTAAAGCGGCGTGCGCTTTGCTTTTTTCAAAAGCCATCTCTAGTGCTAATGCGAAGCTGTCCGTAAGAGGCAGTTTTGTGTAACCTTCAAGAGATTTCATCAAGCTATCTATTTCATGAGACAATTCCTTTATATTATTTTTTGTTCCATCTAACAATGCCTGTGTATGATTCAGCTTTGTCTTTGCATTGCGAACCCTGTCTTGCAATTTTGACAAATCCATATCATTAGCATTGCTATCGTTATAAGATGCGGGATGTGGATGATGTATAGAGCCACAAACAGGGCATGGGATGCCATTTGCTAAATTTTGGGATAGCTGCAATGCCAGATTTACATGATGCTTTGCTAATGCTTTGCTAAGCTCATTTTCTAAATCGGCCAAGAGTTGTATTTGTTGTGCAATATTTGCGTTGTAATCGGACAATTCCTTCTTTTTATCATCAAGTTCCTGATTCATTTTGTTCAGCTCTTTTTCAATCCCTGATGCCTCTATTAGGGATTGTAGCATTTCTGGTTCTATTGCTAGTTCAAGTTTTTTGTCCACAATATCATTGAGTTTTGTTTTGAGTTCGCTTATACTAGAGCTTCCCGATTCCTCATTCCTTTTCAGTGATTTTAAATTTGCTTCTTCTGTTTTCCATTTTTCTCTCAAGGTGCTTAACTCGATTTCCAAAGCTGCAACCTCACCAAACCGTTCCAGATGGGAGTTTAACTCCTGCTCTGCCTTGAGCAAAATAGGAAGGTTGTCCTCTTTGGCTTTTCGGGCTTTTTTATAATCGGCTTCACATATCTCGGCTTGTGTCCCAGTGGCTTTTGACAATTCTTGCGTGAAAGCAAGGCTCTTTGAAGCTTGCTCGAGTTGCTTTGTAGTTGCCTTCCAGTTATCAATTGGCACTAATAATGCCTCTGCCTTAATTGCATCTGACAATGCTTCTTTTGCATCTTCAATATCTTGAGCTTGCCTCAAAAGAATTTCTTGCCCTTGTGATGCCGCTAAATACTGTATATATGCCGTTTCTAATGCCTTATATTCTTCCCTTTGTTTAAAAAACAATTCTCGCTCTTTTGTTAATTGCCCAATCTCTTCAGAAATTTTATTTAATTCATGCTGTTTTTTGGCTAACAATTCATCTGAAATATCACCATAAAAAGATATTTTTAGCTCATAAGCATCCACATCACTTTTTGCACGACTTTCAAACGCATTTATGCGCGATTTCAAGCTTTCGCCGAATTTTTCAAGGTCAAAAAGTCTTTCAAGCATTTTGCTGCGGTCTTTAGAATCCAAAAACATAAACTCGCTAAATTTGCCCTGAGGCAAAACCACGCTGCGCGTAAAGTCATCATAGCTCAAACCTATGGTTGAGATAATTGCGGCATTCACCTCGCGCTCCTTGCGGTCAGCAATAATATTGCCATCTGCAAGACGAAACAGACATTTGCTTACATTCACACCATCTTTATTGTTTCTTTTATAAACTCTATGTATCTCAAATCGCGCTATCTTACCATTTTCTTGTACAGCATCAAAGGAAAGCTCTACTTCTGCGATGTTTGAGGCTACGTTCATAGAATCTGAAGGAGTGGTTTTGTTGTAACGTGGAATTTTTCCATAAAGTGCCAATGTAATGGCATCCAATATAGTGGATTTCCCGCTACCTGTAGGTCCAAATATGCCAAAAATACCGTCTTTGGCTAGGTTTTCAAAGTCGATAAAAAATTCTGTTTCATATGAATTTATGCCGCAAAATTTTAGGGAAATAGGTTTCATTAGGATTCCTCTTGTGTTAAAATTTCATCAAAAATTTTTATGATTTGTGTTGTGGGTGGTACACCCTTGGCTGTCTCGTAAAAACTTGCAAACTCCTCACGCGGGGACAGAACCTGCAAGCTTTCCATGTTAATTTCTGACATGCTTTGCTCATTAGCCGAAAGCTCAATAGAAACGATGCTGCCTGTCAAACGCTTCATTTCTTTAATATCATAGGTACTTATTGTATGTTCATCTGTAATTACGATATATTTATATGCATTAGAACTTTGCTTGCATTTTTCTATAGCATCAGCCGCGGTTGCTACTGTCCATAGCTCTATAGGCTTTGGGCAATCTAAAAAGACCTTTTCTATCACAGCGTTCTGACCAGAAGAAATATGAACAATATTGACAGATTTTGGCTGACCACGCTCCGAAAGACTGTAGGGAAGGGGAGAGCCAGAATAATGCGCCAGACCATCACCGCATGTGATTTTTTGTGCACGATGCAGATGTCCCATAGCTATATAGTCAGCGTTGTTTGGCATATCATTAGGATGTACCGCGAAAACGCCGCCTATTTGGAGAATGTCGCGCTCTAAGCCTTTGGAGGTCTCGCCGCCAGCTATGTGAAAGTGTCCAACAGCTATATTTGTGGCATCGGGTCTAAAATTAGCAGTCAAATTCTCAAAAATTGATGCAACCTTAGCAGAATATTCCTTTTGCATTGTTGCTTCATTACCCGTGGTAAAAATGGCTTCATTAAGACGTTTTTCACTAACAAAGGGCATTGCGGCAATAACGGCCGATTGCCCTTTGGTGTTAATCTCTATGAAGCCTGGCTCAGAAAAAATATGCACCCCAAGCTCGCTTACTACTGGGATTATTGCCCCTAATCGCTCCGCGCTATCATGATTTCCTGCTACAAATACCACAGGAATTTTCATTTCACTTAAACGCGCCATTGTGTTATAGAAAAGCGACTCTGCCGCGGCAGAAGGGTTTAAAGTGTCATATATGTCGCCCGCTACTATTACAATGTCGATATCATTTTCCTCTGTAATGCAAAGTAGCTGTTGCAAAAATATAGCCTGCTCATCTATGCGGCTAAAATTGCCAAGATATGCACCAAGATGCCAGTCGGCAGTATGTAGAATTTTCATTGCGTACCCCTTTTACATTATCAGCATAGCATCGCCAAAACTGAAAAATCTGTATCTTTCCTCTACAGCCGCCGCATATGCCGCCAGAATATACTCTCTTGTAGAAAGAGCTGAAACTAGCATAACGAGTGTAGATTCTGGCAAATGGAAATTGGTAATTAGTCCATCTATTGCCTTAAAAATATGACCAGGATATATGAAAATACCCGTGTAGCCGCTATTTGGTACAAGAAGCACGCCATTGTCGTTTACACAAGACTCTAATGTACGAACGCTGGTTGTGCCTACGGCGATAACGCGACCGCCTTTGTCTCGTGCGGTATTAATAATATCGGCTTGTGAAGGTTCTAGCACATAAAACTCAGAATGCATCTCATGGTCTTGGATGTTGTCGGTTTTTACAGGACGAAAAGTGCCTAGCCCCACATGCAATGTAACATGAGCGATAGAAACGCCTTTTGCGCGTATTTGCTCCAACAATTCTTCTGTAAAATGCAGACCCGCCGTAGGTGCAGCGGCAGAACCCGCCTCCTTGGCGTATACAGTTTGATAGCGGTTAGCATCTGCTAATTTCTCGGTGATATATGGCGGGAGGGGCATTTCGCCCAGCTTGTCCAGCACCTCCTCAAAGATGCCATGCTTGCTCTCGTCATACTCAAATTTAACAAGGCGATTGCCTCCCTCCACGATATCAAGCACCTCTGCCTGCAAAATATTGCCAAAGATAGCTTTATGACCAACCTTTGCCCATTTGCCAGGGTTTACCAAAACTTCCCAAATATTGTCGCCCTTATTATTGAGCAATAAAAACTCAATTTCACCATCACCATCAGTCCTGCGGCCCATAAGGCGTGCAGGTATCACTTTTGTGTTGTTTATAACTAGGCAATCCTCTGGGTTAAGGATGTCTAAAATATCTGTAAATTTTTTATGCTCGACACTGCCGTCAGCCCTGCTTAATGTTAGCAAGCGCGAACCATCGCGGTTTTCCAGCGGTATTTGCGCTATCAGTTCTTTTGGTAACTCGTAGTAAAAGTCAGATTTTTTCACCTTATCTCAACCCCTGTATAATAATGTTGTAAAATTTGTCTAAAATTGTATCCTAGTTGTGCCATGCCATGCGCACCATGCTGAGACATACCAACGCCATGACCCCAGCCACGCCCTACAAGCTCTATGGTATATTCTGTACTGACGGTCGTGGTAACGATGGCATTGCTCATTGGTTGTCTATCTGGTAGATTTGGCTGTGGTTGTGTCTGGTTTTGTGTTGCGGTGGTATCAGGATGCAAGACTGTGATGCCGCTTGCGGTCTGAATGGCAATGCTGCCCTGAACATGATTTGTCTGACCAGATTGAGTGCGTACATACAGCCCCTGAAGGCTCACGGCTTGTATACCTGATGCGGTTTGCACGAAAACTTGGGCATCTTGTGTTTGTGCGGAAGCTTGCAAAGGTGGATGTGCAAAAGGCGATCCGGGTGCGCCATGCACACTGCCTCCACCCGCTATGGTAAAGTTACGGCTCTCTAGTGCGGGAGAAAAAAATCTGCGGGCTGCCTCGCCTGTTACGGCATGTTGACCTGTTGTACCAATTATTGTTAGTTCCTGTACGCGACCATTAGCGGATTTGCCTAACTGCAAACCCGTAGCATTTCCTATGTTGATATTGTTTGCGCTCAATAGACCATTTAATTGCGAAAGAGTAACGGTTCGCGACCATTGCATTGCGCCTGGCTCATGAATTTCTGCTACAGCGCGAAGATATGGAACGGCGGTAACCCAAACATTTTCGCTATTATCCGTAAAGCCTCCAGATGATGAGAAATACACAGCTTCTATTGGCTCACCATTATGAAAAATCATGATGCCGCGCGTGGCGTTTACTGCCGTGGTAGTATTTGCATGTTCGTTGGTAACCCCAAGATAAACCTGTGAAAATGTAGTATCGCATAAGTCATAGCCCCTAGAAGCTAACGACCCTAATCTAAATACTGTGTATGTACGCGCTGCCACCGCCTGCGCCATTAATGCCTCCATGTGCCAACTTGCAGGCATTTCTGATGGCACGACAGAAAAAAGATATTCTTCGATGTCTATAATATTTACAGCAGTAAGCAAATTGCCTGAGAACCTAGCAATCTCTATAACGCCGCGATACTGGCGCACACCTAAAGACGTAATGCCAGACACATCTTGAAACTGCAAATTGACATTTGTATTCTCGGAAACAAGCACAGTTTGACCGCCTGCCGAAAGTGATATGCGGCTTGAGGAGGGGAATACAACCCCACCTAGTAAACCATCCAAAGCGGGCATATACACACCCCACTGACCATTATCTAAAAAAACAGGAACTGCGCCGACATAAGATGCCGCCGCGCTTTGAGCCTGTGTGAAGTCAGGGAAATTATAATGAAGCTGTATGTAATATGAGCCATCTGGCTGTGCTATAAAACCATTATTGCTAACGAGGGTACCTGATGCTTGAAAATAACCGCCCACAATCTGCCCTACAGCAATGTTGTTTGATGGTATAGAAATCTGTGCTTGCTCACGAAAATGGCTTTCTAGTCCCACGCGTATGAGCTGTGGTGTTTGTGCATATAAACTTGAGGGAAGCAGGGCAAAAAAAGTTGCGCACAAAAAGAACGAAAACGAGGCTTTTAAGAGAAAAAGTCTACGAGACTTACGCATTCTTCTCTGTTTCCTTTGCATTCTTTTTGTCTGCTTGCGCTTGGCTTGTGCGCTTTTCTATCTGCAAGTCCTCATGTACCTCTTGAGAGAAATTGCGTAGATATGCCTCCATGGATTCTACCTTTTCTGATATGCCTTTAAAGTCATCGTCATCAATCACACGCAGATATTTTTCCATTATTGCGGTGTAGTCTTTAACGAAATTCGATAGCAGCAACTTTTGTGTAGTTATGGACATAGAAACGTCCTCAAGTTGCTTTGCTACATTCTCCCTAATGCTGCGCCCTTGATTTTTGGCATTTTGTATGATGTTATCTGCAGCGGCTTGCGCGCTTACGATAGCCTGATTTATTGTTGCGTCTTTTTCCCTGTAAGTTTTTAGTTGAGCCTCAAGATGGTTAATATATGCCTCTACCTCTGTGGGGTCGTAGCCGCCTTTTCTTACGTGATTAAATCTCCCAGACATCAAATTTCCTCCTAAAAACATTATTATAGTTTATTTTAACATCTTGTGATGTTTATTGCAAGAAAAATCATTCCTTCGCCACATAGCCAAATTCTAAGTTTATTTTAATTTCACAATCAGCGCATATTTCTGTAATCAATTCCTTTATGTCATCGACCAAAGAATCACTGTCGCTACGCAAAATACCATGCGGTAATTCTAGTTCAAAAATCAATAGGTGTCTCGGTATTCCTTCTACAAATCTAAATTCGTGTGCATCTGCTTTTGGGCATTGTTTTGCCAAAAAGTTTTGTACGGCGTTTTTGATGCTATTTAGTAACTCATTTTCTGTTTCTATAGGGTCTAGATGAATGGTTAGTGCTATACCAAGCAGCTTTTGCACAGCAGCTTCTGCTGCATCTATTGCCGCATGAGCATCTATTATTGATAAGCTAGCAGGAACTTCTGCATGAATCGTAGCAACATTGCGTCTTGGACCGTAATTATGCACCACAAGGTCATGAGTGCCGATTATTTCTTTATTGCTCATCACAATATCTATAATAGCATCTGCCGTCTTTTTGTCTATTGGCTTGCCTATGATATTGGTAAAGATTCCTCTTGTGGCTGTAAATCCTGTGTGTAACAGCACGAGGGATATTAGGATGCCCATATAACCGTCTATGTATATATCAAAATAAGAAATAGCTATCAAGGATACTATGGTAGCTATATTGATAAAACAGTCATTTCGTGAATCCTTAGCAACCACCATAAGTACATCGCTATCTATAGCGCGAGCTAGCCTGCGGTTGTAAAAATACATCCAAAGCTTAACAAAAAAACCGACAGCAAGAAATGATATCGCCGAAATACTAGCATCCATTTCTGGTGGGCTTATGATATTTGTGACAGAGCTACGGATAAATTCTGCGCCCAAAAGTAAGATGGATATAGCTATAATAAGACCTGCAATATCCTCTATGCGCCCATGCCCGAAGGGGTGTTCTTTGTCAGCGGGCTTGTCTGCTACTTTAAAAGCTATTAGTGTAACAACAGAATTTGCTGCATCAGAAAGATTGTTCACAGCATCAGCCATAACGGCAACGCTGCCTGTAAAAATCCCGACCACAAGCTTCATAGCAAAGAGGCAAAAGTTTAATACAATGCCTATGATACCAGAGCGGCGACCATAGGCTTCGCGTTTATTTGAATCTATCTGCATCAAAAAATATATCCCCCCAATGTTTTGACCAATGCTATTGTATCACGACAAAAAACATTAGTCAAGTTTCGGCAGATAAAATAATCCCATATATTAACATATGGAGGTGATAGTATGACTTTGGAGCTTGCTGTAATTTCGATTATTGTAATCACAGTTTTGATGATTTTGGCTATGTTTATACGCTCAAAATCTCGTGATGACACACAATATACGGCTATAGATTTTAACCATAATGGCGATTGTTGGACTATGACAATACGTATTGCGCAGCTATGGTGTATTCTATATACTCATGTAAAAATTGTTCCAAGCGATTTGCTCACATTTCGACCAAGGCTCTCATATTCTATTGAGCTAAAAGGTCAAAAAGTTATATCTGTGCCAAATTTTTGGGCAAATTATGTTGGTCTTTTTTGGGGAAGGGCAATAAAAATAAACTCAATGACTATATGCGCAGAAATTGTGTCAAAAGATTTAGCTATGGCACAAAGTTTTGAGGCAAAACTATTGGATATTGGATATGACGTGTACACGATGCATAACAAGGTAGTTTTTACCTTCCGAAAACCATGACGGTAACCACCAAAGAAGCAACAATGCTAACAATGTTGGCTAAAATTGCGCCAGAGAGGGTATAACGCGTTTTTGTTATGCCAATATGCAAAAAGTATACGCTAAAGGTATAGAAAACAGTCTCTGTAGAAGACATCATAACAGAAACAAAGCGGCCTATAAAGCTATCTGGTCCGTAGTTTGCATAAACGTCAAGCTGCAAACCAGTTGCCGCAGAAGATGATACCAAGCGCATTAATGTAAGCGGCAAGGCCTCCTCTGG